>Ga0116148_1001022_pt1 | contig 31946 bp, 27 predicted proteins | sample AD_UKC055_MetaG_FD_89786 | JGI IMG/M metagenome (GOLD analysis project Ga0116148, IMG submission 89786) | Active sludge microbial communities of municipal wastewater-treating anaerobic digesters from USA - AD_UKC055_MetaG | ecosystem: Engineered > Bioreactor > Anaerobic > Digestate | place: USA...
GCTTTGCGGCAGTTGACGGTGAAGGGTCTGTCGGCCGGCTACCGCCGTTCCGACGTGCTCTCCGGAATAACCTTCTCTCTCGACGAAGGCGAAGTCTGCGCCGTGATCGGACCCAACGGCGGAGGGAAGAGCACACTGATGCGGGCCATACTCGACCTGGGCACGAGGCGCAGGGGAGAGGTGCGGATCTCCGGCTCGGACACCAGCCGCCTCACACGCATCGAGATCGCGAGGCTGGCCTCCTTCCTCCCCCAGGAGTACGACTGCGACGCCAGGCTCACGGTGCGGGAGATGGTGCTCCTGGGAAGGCATCCCCACAGATCATCCTGGAGCATGGACAGCGAAGAGGATGTCGAGATCGCGCAGGAGTGCATGGAACTGACCGGGGTGACGAAGCTTTCCGACAGGCTCTTCTGCGAGCTGTCTGGCGGCGAGAGGCGGCTGGTGATGCTCGCCTCCGCCCTGGCCCAGAAGCCCTCGATCCTCCTTCTGGACGAACCGGCCGCGTCGCTCGACTTCCGTAATCAGATCGACGTGTGGAGGCTTCTGGGCAGGCTCGGCTCCCTGGGTGTCTCCGTTCTGGCCAGCACACACGAGATCGGCATCGCAAGCCGGTTCACCGACAGGATGCTCGCCCTGGCCGGGGGGAGGTGCCTGGCCTTCGGCACCCCGGGCGAGGTGTGCACGGGGGAGATACTGGGGGAGGTCTTCGGGATCGATCTCGCCGTTGCGCCGGACGGTTACGGCGGATTCTCGGTGATCCCGATGCCCGGGGATTCCCGTCGATGAAGGCGCGTCGCATGGGGGCGCCGGCCTGGATCGCGCTCGTAGTCCTCGTTCTCCTGGGGGTCGTTCTTTCGCTCTCCTGCGGCCCGATGGGATTCCCGGACGACTGGCTGACGATAAGGCTGAGGTTGCCGAGGATCGCCCTCGCCCTGCTTGCCGGCTCCTCGCTCTCGGTGTCAGGCTGCCTGCTGCAGGGACTCCTCCGGAACGAACTCGCCACCCCGTACACCCTCGGGATCTCCGCAGGAGCGAGTCTCGCGGCCGGCGCTCTCATCCTCCTGCAGCCGATGCTGCCGGTGATAGTCTTCCTGGGGGCGGGATGCGCAGGCGCCCTGGGCGCCTCCTTCGCGGTCTGGGCCCTGGCCGGAGCCGCAGGCGGCAGCGACGCGCCCAGGCTTCTTCTGGCCGGAGTCACCGTCAATCTCGTCGGCGCTTCGCTGCTGCTGCTGATCGAGTATTTCAGCCCCGCCTCCCGGCTCATCGAGATAATCCGCTGGATGATGGGCGACCTGGCGGCGGTGGACGCCACGGTCCCGGCCTTCCTGACGCCGTTCGTCGCTGCGGGGCTCCTGCTGTGCCTGCCCAGGTCGGGAACGCTCAACCAGCTCTCCATGGGCGACGATCTGGCCGCTTCCAGGGGAGTCCGGGTGGGGGCGGAACGCAACGCGCTCCTGCTGGCGTCGTCGCTGCTCGCGGGAGGCACCGTGGGCGCCGTGGGGCCGATAGGATTCGTGGGGCTGATCGTTCCTCACGCGATGAGGAGACTGACGGGATCGGACAACCGCCTTCTGCTGCCGGCCTCTGCGCTGGGCGGCATGGCCGTCCTGCTCTTCGCGGATGTGTTGTCCCGGGTCGTGGCGGCGCCCGCCGAGATCCCCATAGGGGTCGTCATGTCGCTTCTGGGCGGACCCTTCTTCCTCGTCCTCCTGTTCAAGGAGGGGAGGAGGGTCTAGTATCCCGCGGGCAGGGCCGGCGCAGGTGCCGGATTCGCCCTGCTTTCCCTCAGCGCCTGTTCGAACTCGTCCCGGAGATCCTCGACCGAGGACACGCTCCTGAGCATCTCCATGAGCGCACCGACGGAGCTTGCGCCGTGATCGGACTCGACGCTCAGATACATCGGAGCCAGGACCGCCGGGTCCGCCGGCATGGGGAGTTCGGTCCTGGAGGTGATTTCCGCTATCATCGCGGTCGCACCGGTCTTGAAGGGACCGATCGGGGTGAGGATGGGAGCGGTGAGAGCGGCGAGCGCAAACTCCCGGTTGGACAGGAGGCCGCCGTAGGATTCCGGATCCATCTGTGCCGCGGCACGGATGTCGGCGGCCGTGAACTCCGGCGTGGTGCCGATCAGCAGAGACTCCGCCTCCGCGTAGATTCCCAGTGAAACGCCCGTGGCCATCATCTCGTCGAGCGCCCTCCCGGCCATCGCCATGGAGGATTCTGCAGCGATCGAGGAATAGGCGGTCATGAGCAGTTCGCCCGAAGCGGCGACCTCCTCGTACGGGACCAGCCTGCTATTGAGGGTTCTCGCGAGCCTCTTCGCCACGATGAGGGCGGGATAGCCGCCGCGGTAGCTTGTGGAGAAGAGGATGGGGCCGATGGAATCCACCCAGGCCGTGTCCAGGGCGAAGGCGGACATCGAGATGGGGATCCCTTCCGGAAGGAAGCCGTTCTCCTCGATATGGAGTTCGCCCCAGTCCAGAACCATCAGCGAGTCGCTCCAGGGGATGCCGCCCGCCAGGAGGGACTCCATGCCGTCCTCGACACCCTGGAGAGTGCGGTAGAGCGCGCTGCGCCCGGGCAGGACGGGATACTCCCAGTGCAGAACGCGGACCGTGTCCTCGGGAGAGCCCGACCGGGGTCCGCCTGCGATGGGGGAGACCGACATGACGATCACTCTGTGCGAGGCCGGGATGCCCGAACCGTGCATCGACTGGCCGATGAAGTTGTCCGAGAGCGTTCCGACGGGGGGAAGGGACTCGACGGATGCGAAGGCCAGCATGTTCCCGCGGGTCAGGACGATCGTATCGGGGGGTACCTGGGACATGGTCATCGAATCGACAGCAGCCGCCGCCACCGCCATGTCGGACGAATCGGGCTGGATGGCTACCACTGCATAGCGCACCCTGGCGTTGGGCGGGTATGTGAACAGCTCGGGATGGCTGTCGTAGAAGGATCTCAACTGCTGGTCGTCCGGGATCGGAGGACTGGACTGGAATGCGATGAATCTGGCCGTGACCGGCATGTAGGACGCCGCGATCCTGTAGGCCAGCTCGGCTCTGGAGGCGATGTTCTGCATCCTGCCGGCGGCAGGGAACATCACCGATCTCATCATGGACATGTTCTGGTTGAACTGCTCCCTGAAGCCGGGCATCCCGGTGAACTGCCTCCAGGAGGTCTCCACGTCGGTCGAGCCCATCATTTCGAAAATGACCTTGATGTAGGCCTCGCCGGTGGCCCCGTCGGGCGTATCCCAGCCGATGGAGCGAAGGTAGCCCTCCCTCAGACGGCTGTCGATCATCTCGTTGAAGGCGGCTTCGCGGATCATCCCGTACATCACGGAGAGTTCCCTCTCCGGACTGGGATGGCCCACGGCGCGCATCTGATTCTCGATTCTGGAGTAGACTGAAGAGATGCTCGCGTCGAACTCCTCGGGCGGGATGTCCTTCCCGTCGATCCTGGCTATGGCCGACAGGCCCGGCAGATGTCTGCGGTGGCGGCCTGTGCCCCAGTCGACGAAGATCAGCAGGACGAAAGTGACAATGATTACAATGAGGAATATCTTCGCATTGTCTCGAAACCAGGTGAGCATCTCTATCTCCTGATCGTTTGCGAGCCGTCCGGATTGATCCGCAACAATAAGGACGGACGGATCGCCGGGCAAGCCTGCGACTGCCGGAGGAGCAATGAAGGTTTCGTCCTTCCAGGGTTTCGTCGAGAAGATAGCGTCGTCCGGCCCCGGAGCGCTGTTCCTGGCCTGCGGCACGGAGCTTGTGCAGCTCGGAAGGATAAGGGACGCCGCCAGATCGAGGTTCTGCGAAACACTCGGATTCGAGTGCTCGTCCTTCTACGCCGAGGATGCCGAGCCGGGGAAGCTCACCAGGTTCCTCGCCGAGCCGTCCCTCTTCTCTTCCGGGAGGCTCGTTAGAATCCCCGGCGCGGACAGGCTTCCGGCGGCGATCAGAGCCGAGCTGGTCAGGGCGGCGGCCGACGAGGGCCGCACCGACGTTCTGCTGGTAGAATCGAGCGAGACCTCCCTGAGGCATTCCTTCAATGCATCCGTGGACAGGATTCCGGGAGCTGCGTCGTTCGTCTGCTGGGAGCCGTTCGAACGCGACATGGGGCGCTGGTTCGACATTCTAGCGAAGGAGCACGGCCTCTCCCTGCCCCCCGGTTCGCGCGGCATCCTGCTCTCATGGGCGGGAGGAAGCCTTTCGAGGCTGGACGAGGCGATCGAGAGGGTATCGGTATTCTCTGAAGGCCGGACGCTGACGACGGCGGAACTGGCCGGCCTCCTTACCGGTGTCGCCGACCCGGGAGTCTTCGATCTTGCCGACGAGATCTGGGCGGGCAGGCGGGGGAACGCTCTCGCGACAGCATGGAGGCTCATCTGCGCCGGGGAGGAACCCGTCGCCCTCCTTGCCCTCGTCCAGAGACAATGGGAGAGGCTGGAGGCCGCGAGAGCGCTGATCGCGGGAGGCGGCGACCAGAAGGATATGGTGCGGGAGCTGGGGCTCTCCCCGACGGCGGCCTCATCGCTGCTCTCGTCGGCCAGAAACTCGTCCGCTCCTCCCGTGTGGGTGGCTGCGGAGGCCCTCGCCTCCTCCGATCTGTCATTGAAGACCGGAGGCGACCCGTTCGTGGTGTTCGCAGGGCTCATACACTCCTTGACACAGGGATGAAAAGTATATTGACTACATCGACGCGCAGGAGATTCTACGGCCCGCATGGCCGGTACGGAGGATTGAACGCCGGGTTGGATGAAGTGAGCGCCTGCCTGCTTCTGCAGGTCCATCAGTCCCTCGAGAGGAGATGATATGGCGGAGGTTCTTGAGGAGAAGATCCAGGAGCTGTTGTCCAGCCGGACCGAGCTGGCCGACAGGCTCGGCAACCTGGAGAAGCTGAAGGCCGAAACCAACGAAAGGGTCTACAAGAGGATCAGACAGGACTATCAGGACCAGCTGGACAGTATTTTGAGTTCGATCTCGGCCGAGAGGGGCACGCTCGAGGGCAAGGTCAGCGAACTCAAGCGGGAGATAGAGCAGAAGGAGAAGCGCTATACCGAGGAGAGCGACAAGGTAGACGAGCTCAATCTTCGCGCCAAGCTGAAGGAATACGATGCGAACGACGGCTCGTTCAGGTCGGAGCTGGAGGACGCGAGGCATTCGAGAGCCGCAACCGGGTCCGAACTCGAAAAGCTCCGCTCGGAACTGGGCGATCTAAACAAGGTTCTCAAGGACGTGGACGAAGCCACTTCAGCCCGCAAGTCGGCCTCCACCGCCTCCTCCAGGGCTTCCGTGGATGATTCCCTCGATGAACCCATCGACCTGGAGCTGGATGACGAGATCGGCAAAAAGGAGTCCGCCGGCGGCTCCGAGACGAAGTGCCCCTCCTGCGGGCACTTGAATCCCCCGCAGAAGCTGTTCTGCGAGAACTGCGGAAGCTCCCTGGACGAAGAAGAGCCCTTGGACGACGATTTCGACCTGGTGGACGACGACCTGGATCTCTAGCAGGTTTATTTCAAGCTACCACCGGCGTGCTGCCTCCGCGCACGCCGGTGGATCGTCCGGAGCATGCATGCGTGTCAGTTACGGAGGCCGGCAGGTGTCAGTCACTTCTCCCGAGAAGCGATTCCAGTATCTGGACGGCGTTGAGAGCGGCGCCCTTCCTCACATTGTCCGCAGTGATCCACATCTGGACCGTCCTGGAGTCGACCGGGCTCTGACGAACCCTGCCGACGAAGACCTCGGACGTTCCCTGTATCCTGCGGGGAGCCGCCCCGTCTTCGCTGAGCGACACTCCATCCGCATTCCGCAGAACCCCGAGAACACCCTCCCTGCCCACCGGTTCGTCGAACCTCACCGTCACGGACTCCAGATGCCCGACCGCCACGGGAACCCTGGCGCAGGCGGGGAACACGGGGAATCCGGCGCCGATTATCCTTCCGGTCTCCCTTGCGAGCTTGACCTCCTCCTCGCAGTAGAGGTCTCCATCGAGGCCGCCGATCGAAGTGAGAACGTTACGGTGGAACCAGCCCTCCTCCGGTGCGTCGGAGAGCCCGGCCTCCTGCCTCTCGAGTTCCACGAGCGCCCGGCTTCCGGCTCCGGATACGGACTGGTACGTGGAGACCGCGGCCCATTCGATGCCGAACGCCTTCGCGAGCGGGGCAAGTACCACTACAAGCTGGATCGTGGAGCAGTTCGGGTTGGCTATGAGTCTGCATCCTGCCGGGATGGTCGCGAGGTTCACCTCCGGCACCACGAGAGGAACGCCCTCGTCCATCCTGAACCTGGACGAGTTGTCTATCACCACGGCTCCACGCTCGACCGCCGCCGGCACCCAGACACCGGCCACTTCGGCCCCCGTGGCGCCGAGGAGGTAGTCTCCCCCGCCGACGTCGCCGGCATCGAAGACGGACAGGGAGACCTGCTCCGGCCCGTAATCCAGAGTCCTGCCTCTGGACGCATCGGAGGCGACTGCGAGGAAGGAGGAGGCCGGAAGCCCGATCCGCTCGCGGACGAGCCGGACCATCTCCATTCCGACGAGACCGGTGGCTCCCACGACGCCGACTCTCATGAAGGGCACCCCCTGACAGCGAAGAGGACGACCGGGAGCGGCCTGTTCATGGCTGCGGCCGCCCTGCTGCTGGCCTGTTCATGTTCAGGCACCAGAATAATCGATTATGAGAGATCGGAGGTAGCCCGCAACGGAGGCTCCCTTCCGGCCGTCCCCCTTCCGGGCGTGATAGGCGGAGCCCGGTCCTCCGTCGAATCAGCCACATCCTCGGTTTTTCCGATGACGCTCGCCGACCGCAGCGACATCAGCTACCGGTCGGACCGGTTCCCGGGTTCGACCGGCATAGCCAGGCTGGTGGAGAGGATTCTCCAGGAGGAGGGCGTGCCCCGTGAACTCGCCGCTCTACCCTGGATCGAGAGCAGCTATCAGGTCGGGTGCTATTCCAGCGCCGGAGCCGCCGGACCCTGGCAGATAATGAGGGAGACCGGGAGGCACCTCGATCTCCGTATCGACTCCGAGATCGACGAGCGCTACTCCTGGACGGCCGCGACCAGGGCCGCTGCCAGATATCTCCATTATCTGCACGGCCTGTTCGGAAGCTGGGAACTCGCCCTCGCCGCCTACAACTGCGGAGAGGGAGCGGTACTGCGGGCTTCGAGGCGCAGCGCCTGCACCTCCGTCGAGAATCTGGACCTCCCGGGTGAAACCAGGAGTTTCGTGCCCAGATTCGCGAACGCGCTGAGGGCCTTTCAGGCACTCGAGAAGACGGGCGATTCGCTCTCGATCATCTGGGCACCTCCCGGGCTGGATCTCAGGCTTCTGGCCGCCGCCGCCGGAATACGATCCGACAGCCTCGTGTCCCTCAACCGCGAGTTTCTGAACGAACGCACGCCCTCGTACGGCGACGGCTGGGAGATAATCGTCCCGGCCTCCTCGGCGGCTGACGCCTACTCGGTCGCGTGGACGCTGGACACCGGCGGCTACGCCGTCCGGGAGAACGACACGTGGGATTCGATCGCCTACGCTCTCGGGGTGGAGACCTCCGACCTGCTGGCCGCCAACCCTTCGGCATCGCTCGTCCCGGGGACGAGGCTCGTCCTGCCCGAGCCGGAGACCATACCCGTGAACGTCGCCAGCGGCGAAAACACAGGCTATTTCTACTATACGATCAGATCGGGGGATACTCTGAGCGGAATCGCCCAGACCGTCGGCGCCAGTTCGGCCGATGTGGCCGAGTGGAACGACATCTCCCGCGACGCGATCATCCATCCCGGCCAGCGGATCCTCCTGAGGGGAACGCCTCCGGCCGGGGCGGAATCCGCGCCTGCTCCCCGGACGCAGGGAGCGGATTCTTCCGTCACCCACACCGTCGTGTCCGGCGACACGCTCTGGGACCTGTCCAGGAGGTACGGCGTTACGGTCGAGCGGATCCAGGCTCTCAACCAGATGTCCGGAAACAATCTGAGAATCGGCCAGGTTCTGGTGATCCGGGTCGTGGAATAGGATCGGGATGGCACTATTCGAAAGCAAGCAGAGAAGGCTCTTCAAGGTCATCAAGTCCATGGCGGACTCCGGCAACGTCGACCAGGCCGCCACGAAGGTGGAGCAGGATCTCAAGATCCTCCTCGAAACCCCGGAGCTGGCCCGCGAGCTGGTGGCCTTCCTCATGGATCTGGGATACCCCGACCTGGCCGCGAGGGCCGGCGAGGAGATCATCAGGCTCCATCGCGATCTGGCCACTCCCGTCGTGCGGCTTCTGGAGGACAGGCAGTCGGATTTCCCGAGATCCTTCGAGCTGCTGCGGACGCTCTGGCAGATCAAGCTCAGGCAGCGCGACTACACCGGCGCCATCGAGATGCTGAACAGGGTCGACAGGTCCGCCGAAACAAAGCTCTTCGAATCCCTGGAGTCGGGGGCCCGCAGCGCCGAGAGGTTCGCCGCGGACAAACTGCTGGAGGGGGACGTCGACCGGTTCGTGGGATGGAGTCTGGCGCAGTTCCGGAAGGGAAGAGTCCAGGAGGCTCTCGATACCCTGCTGAAAGCGGCCCAGAAGTCCGCCAGGCCCGACGACAGGATACCCTCGGTCGTCGAGTGGATCTCCACGAGGAAGGGCGACGAGAGGGACCCGCTGGGCGTCCTGTACCTCGTCCGGGTCTATCTGGCCTTCGAGAACGTGGAACTCGCGCTCAGGAACCTGCCGGACCTGTTCGAGGCCCCGAAGGACATCGTCACAAGCGCACTCGCGGTCGTCGAGAAGGAACTCATCCACCTCGACTTGACCAACAGGAGCAGGATCTACTTCGTGCGGCTGCTCGCTTCAGCGGAGCGCTTCGATGACTCTTCGAGGGAACTCGAGAGGCTGTTCAGCGAGGGCGAACGCAGCCTGGACTTCGAGGACGCGCTCACGGATCTGGTGACGAAGGCCTCGGCGTATGCCAGACCTCATCTGCTAATGGCCCGCTACAGGAAGGACCGCGGAGAGAACACCAGCGCCCTCGACTCCCTGGAGGAGGCATTCACCTGCGAGGACGCCTACGAGAGCCAGATCGGCGAAACCGCCTCGATATTCATCGAACACGGCATCGACAGGGACGACACGATCGCCAGGAGGCTCGCGGAGTTCATGACCGAGCGGGGCACCGTCTCCGAGGCGGTAGCCGCCCTGTGCAGGCTTGTCGCCGACGACCCCGAATGGGTCCAGGGGCAGATTCAGAAGCTTCTCCAGAAGGACAAGAACAGCGCCGAGGTCCTCACTCTGCTCGCAGTCACCATGCAGGTCCGCGGGCGGGAATCCGAGGCCGCCGCCACCATGCAGCATCTCCAGGAAAGGAAGGACAGGAAGTCCAGGGAGGACATCGTCCATGTCCTGAGCCATTTCGACGGGCTCATGGAGCAGTTCCCGGGTCTCCGGAGGATGCGTGCCTCCGTCCGGGGAGTCGCCGGCCGGGAGGGGGAGGCCGCTTCGGACTGGTTCTCACTGCTGCTCGCAGGCGAGAGCGTCCCCGAGAGGGGTCTGGAGGACATAAGGGAATCCAGCATCCACATCCAGCGCGCCGACGAACTCCTGATCTCGGGTTTCAATCCCGCCACGCCGCAGGAGGCTCTCCTCGGGGCCGTCGCCGCCCTGTCGCGCGAACAGTTCGACAAGGCCGACCAGTGGCTGATCAAGGCCTGCTCCGACCCGGCTCTGGCTCCCACCGTAGCCGGCCAGATCTCCATCCTGCCGGACTCCGCGTTCGACAAGCTGAGCCTGAACATTCTCCTGCCCATCTTCGCGGATACCGGCGCCGCGAAGACAGCCGCGGACATCATCCTCAGGACCAGCGGCTCCGATGTCTGGAGAATGGACCTGGTATCGAGGCTCAACTGGGGTGATCCCCCGGCAGAGGTGCTTTTCCGGCTGAGAGCCTTCCTCGCCGAGGGCAAGCTGGCTCTGGCCGGCGGCGCGATCGGCGGCAGCGACATCAAGGATCCGGCGCTGACGGGTCTTGCGGACTTCTGCCGCCTGATATCGGCCGGCGACATCGCCGGGAGCCTGACCCACCTGGACGGGGTTGTCGAGGACCGGAGAACGAGCAGTCTGGCATCGGGCGTCCTCGAGACGCTTCTCGACGAACCCGGCAGGAACGGGACCGCTATAAGGATGTTCCTCGCCAGGGCCTCCGCGGTCAACGGGAGGATCACGGAGGCCTGCGCCTGGCTCGAGCCGGTGCTTACCCAGCCGGGAGTCACCGGGCTCCTGGAGCAGCTTGCGGCTTCGAGCCCCGGGATGGTGGACGCCCCGATGATGCTCGTGAAGGCCGCCGCCCTCTCCGACGACTTCGAGAATCTGAGGAGATTCTCTTCAATGGTACTCGAGATGAACCCCGGGAAGGCCTCTGAAATAGCCTCTCTCTGCGAATCGAAAGGGAACGAGAGGGGTTCTGGGAGATGCCTCGCATACGCCGCCGAACTCTCCGACAGATACCAGCTCCAGCTCGATCCGGACGCTCTTCTGATCAAGGCCGTGCTGGCCGATCCCTCGATCGCGACCACGGCCGTGCAGCGCAAGGGCGGCGGTCCGTCGCTGAAGGCGGTATGCGCCATTGCGGGCGCCAACGCATCCACGTTCTCGGACATCCTCCGCAGACGTCAGGGGCTTTCCGTGCCGCTCTCCACGGTGCTGGTCGAACGAGTGATGACGCAGTGGCAGGCGGGGCGTGACGACGAGGCCATGTCGCAGCTCGCCGGGGTCATGGAATCCAACGGGATGTACGACGCGCAGATGACGGTGCTCAGCCGACTGGCAGCCGACGGGATAGGAGACTGGAGGACGAAGGCCGCGGAACGCCTGCTAACCGAGACTCTCGACGGCAGGATGAGCAGACTCGACTTCTGGAACTGCGTGCGTGACCATTCTGTGATAGAAAAGGCCATAGAGGGCCGCCTGGGATCGGATCTGAAGGAGGGCAGGGCCACCCCCGCGGAAGTGTCCGCAGCCGCCGGAGCGGTGCTCGCGTCCGGCCTCGAGATAGACAGGCTCCTGGGATTCGGCGAGCTGCTGATGGATTCGGGCGATGGCGGCGGAATGCTCTCCGACATAGCGAAGGCCGGATACGAGAAATGGAAGGCAGCATCGCCCCCTGTCGCCCCCTCGCTGGACCTCCTGAAGCTCCTGGTTTCTGCCGGGATGATGCAGGAGGCCACCGAGACCGCCTGGTCCAGGATGGACGACCGCATGCTCGGACTGGTCCGGGATACCCTGAGGCAGAAGAGGGCGGCCGTCTCCGATCCGGGTCCGGAAGCCGCCAGGAGCCTTCTGTATGCCGGCAGACCTGCAGAGGCGCTTGCCGCCCTCGAGAAGGATCGTGACGAAGGCGCCGAATCCGCCGATCTGGAGGCGATGGCTCTCTGGAGGCTCGGCAGGAGGAGCGCCGCCATCTCGGCATGGATGGATGCCTTCAGGAGGACGGGCGACGAGACTCTCCTCCTGCGTCTGCACTGGGCCCTGGGCGAGGCGGGCTACTCCCGCGACAGACGGGCTCTGGAGTCGTTCGTGGAATCCAGGCACAGATCCCTGGTTCCCAGGCTGGGCAGGGATGCCGGAACCGGCAGCCGGCTCGACATGATTTCAACCTCATGATTCAAGGGGAGGGGAAGGTCTCGTGATGAACGAAGACGCCGGCTCGACACCTTCCGAGCTTTCTGCGAGCAGTCTGCTGACAGGCATAGGGAAGCTCGTTTTCGACATTTCGGCCCGGACCACGGCAATAGCCGGAAAGGTCGAGTCGCTCGAACAGCTCGTTTCCACAGGCATGTTCGAGAGGCTGGACAGGATCGTCCAGGGCATCGAGGCGCTTCAGAGCGCCATTACCGCTATTCCGGCCGCAATCCCAGCGCAATCTGCGGCTCCCGCCTCCTCCGAGGCCGGGGATTCCGCCGCCGGCGCCGCCGCTCCTGCAGCCGCATTCCCCATAGAGAGCCTCACCGGACCCATCGAGGCCGGAGTTGCCCGCCTGGCCAGCCTGGAGACCCGCGTTGAATCCATCGAAAAGGCTGTCGCAGAAAGCGTCGGGAGCATGGGGGGCATCACGGCGCCTATCGTCGAGAAGCTCGAATCCATTCAGGGGAAGGCCGACTCGATCGGCGCGGCGATCGAGGATTCGACCGTTAAGGTGACCGGGATCGCCGGGACGGAGGGCGAGGCTGTACGAAGAATTCTTTCCGAGCAGGACGCGAGATTGACCGGCCTCCTGGAGGCCGTCACCCAGATCGGCAAGTCCGCCCTCGACATGTCCGCCACGGCGTCCGCCCTGACCGGAAGGATCGAGAATCTGGACAAGACCGTCTCCGGAATGCCCGAGGTGCTGGAGCAGAAGATGTCGGAGACCTCATCCTCGGGCATCGCTCCCGTTCAGGCCGCGATTGCCGGGCTGGGGGAGGGGCTGCTCTCGATCCAGCCCGCCGTGAAGTCCATGGAGGAAACGCTCGTCAACAGGGTCTCCGAGTTGGAGACCAGGACCTCCGGGGCCATCGGTGAACTCGGAGCTACGGTCGAGAGCCAGAGAGCGCTGCTCGACGACATGAGGATAACGCTCGGAGAAGCCGCACAGGGTCAGGAGAAATCCCTTTCCGACATGGCCGGGCTGCTGAGGACCCACAGGGACGCCGTGAACAGGAGCAGGGTCGACGACCTCAACGGCGAGGCGATCGACTTCTTCAACCGGGGCAGGCTGGAGGAGGCCGAGGCTTCGTTGAAGGCCGCCCTCGAGATCGATCCGGAGCGGCCGGAGCTTATGGCCAATCTGGGCAACGTACAGGCCGCCTCGGGCGCCCTGAAGGAATCCGAGGAAAGCTTCAAGAAGGCTCTCGCGAAGGATCCAAACCTCGAACCGGCGTTGTCCGGACTGGGCCTGCTCTACATCAGGAACGGAAGGCCCAGGGACACCCTCGACATTCTGGCGCGTTTCATCGAGGACCCGGCTCCGTCATCCAGGATCGCTCTGGCCTGCTCCCGCGCCATGGCGGCCATGGAAAGGCATGCAGAAGCCATAGCACTGCTCCAGAGAGCGCTCGACGCAGACCCCGGCAATCCGGATCTCCAGTCGGAGCTGGCCTCGTACAAGGCGGAAAGCTGATTTCCGGGACACTGTCGAATCGTCGTCTCCCGGGAGCGATGTCGCTCCTGCTGTCCGCCGTATTCCTGACCTCTCCCGCCTGTAGAGCTGTCAAGGAGGGCGGGGCGGAGCTTCACGTCCCTTCGGCGGACCCGGCGGTACTGGAAGCGGAGGCATGCCGTCTCAGGGACGAGGGGCTCGCGGCCGAAGCCGGCGACACATTCATGCGGGCTGCTCTACTGAGGGACGAGAGCGATCCGCTGAGGCTCTCCGATGCGAGGTCGGCCGCGCTTCTGCTTTCCGAACCATCGCCCTTGTGCGCGGAAATCCTCCTCGGAGCGCCGGATTCCCTGGATGCGCTCCTGGCGGTGAGGGCCGGCGGCGTTTCGGCCGCTCCCCGCATCATGTCGATGCTGAGCGGGGGCGGCATCCGGATCATGCCAGGGTATACGGCCCTGCTGCTGGCCGAGAGCCTGGCTTCGGCCGGGATGGGCCGGGAAGCTCTCCAGGCTCTCTCGTATGCGACCGACAGTTTCCCGAAAACCGTCATGGACGATCTCCTCCTGACCAGGTACAAGGCCCTGCTCTGTGCGGGAGCCCTTGGCGAGGCCACGGCCATCCGGGCCGGCGTTCCGCAATCCGACAGCGTACTGCGCTCCCGCATGCTCAACGCGCTGGGCTGGTACAGGCACTCCGGTGGAATCGAGGGCTGGGAGGGCGCATTCTCCGAATCGATACGCCTCTGGCCTTCGGGATACATCCATGGACCGGCCTGGCGGCTTCTCCGGACGAGGATCCTGGCCGACAGTTCGTTCGCCTCCTCCCTGGCTGACGCGTTCTACTCCGGCGGACTGTGGAACGAGCTCTACGACGTCGCCGTCTCGGCGGAACGCCCTCCGGCACACCTCGTCTATCTCGCCGCCAGAACGAGAGACAGGCTTGGCTATTACCGCGAGGCGTGCGTCCTCCTCGACCGGTATCTGAATCGATGGCCCTCCGGGCCGGATGCAGAGAATGCACTCATGTACCTGGGCCTCGATCTGGCCCGCTCCGGTCTTCCGGACTCGGGTCTCGCCGTCCTCGACCGCTGGGAGGCCGCCTTCCCCGCTTCTACGAGGCGCGGCAACATACCGTGGTACAGGGGCAGCATCCTGGCCGAATCGAATAGGTGGGCGGAGGCGATACCGCATTTCCGGCGGATGCAGTCCGAATTTCCATCCAACGTCGCTACCGATGACGCCGCTTTCTACCTCTGCATAGCCCTGCTCGAGACCGGCCGCGCGGCCGAGGCCAGGGACGGGCTTGCCGCCTTCGTCTCGCGCTATGGCCGGAGCGTGTATGCGCAATATGCCGGATACATGCTGGGGCGTCTCCTGCTGGACGGCATGAACGACCCCGCAGGCTACGACACCCTCAGAGCCGTCTCGAGGCTCGGATCGGAATCTATCCCCGCCGTCCTGGCACAGATCCGCCTCGGCGCTTCGCCGCCCTCCCCGGGTATCAGCACGGAACCCCTCGAATCCTGGATGCGGCGTAACGGAAACGAACCCGCGCCTCCCAGTCCGGCTTCGAACCGCGCCCTGGTCCTGCTAGATGCCGGCTTGAGGCGATGGGCTATGGCGGAGTTCCGGGCTGCGGAAACGCTGGCCGGAGGGGGCGGCCGCCTGGCGCTGACCTACATCGAGCACGATGTCTGGGAGAGGATGCCGAATGCAGGATGGCGCCTGTCCACCGTAGCTCCGGAACCCTGGCCGATGGAGCTGTGGAGGCTCAGGTATCCTGCCGCCTGGCCGGAACTGGTGCTGGAAACCAGCGGCTCGTTCGGCTTCGATCCTGTTCTGGTGTGGTCGATCATGCGCCAGGAGAGCATGTTCCAGCCCTGGGCAGCCTCACCCGCAGGGGCGCGTGGTCTGATACAGATGATCCCAAGCACATCCGAAACCGTCGCCCTGGAGCAGGGCTGGGACGGCTATTCTCCGGATGCCCTCTTCGAGCCTGCGGTATCCCTCAGGTACGGCATATGCTACCTGTCGGGGATCGCATCGGAGATGAACGGTCCTCTCAAGCTGCTCGCCTCGTACAACGGCGGTCCGCACAACGCCATCGGACGCTGGGGGGCATCCTCCCTACCGGACGATCTCTTCTTCGGCAGGATCACTTTCAACGAGACAAGGCTCTACGTGGAGAAGGTGTACGCCAACTACGCGGTCTACAGGCAGCTCTATCCGGAATACGCCGTACTCGCCCAGCCGAGGTTCACAAGGACGCTGACCCTGTCGCCCCCGGGGGACTGGATCGACTGACCCTCCAGACGGAGACGGTATCCTCTCCGCAGACTACGGGATGCGCGCTGGCAAATCCCGCGACCGGCGTCAGATCCCCATCCGCCACACGAACCAACCCGGAATACTGACCCGGGAAGGCGATCAGCCAGTCGGATCGTTCCGCGATCCATCCCCATCCTGCCCGACCCCGCCCCGGGAGCCTCTCCGGGGTCACCAGTCCGTCCAGGTCGATGACCTCGAGTTCCGTAATCCATGCCGTCGCTCCAATGTCGCATGCGGCCACGACATCGCCCTCTTCCGCCAGAGAATCGACCAGGATGGCGGGCCGGACGTCGATGGACCATACGTCCGACGCGGCCCTGACCCTCTGCCTGATGAAGAATGCGGCACCCGGCACCATGAGGACGGCGGCTGCGGCCAGAGCCGTCGAACGGGCCGGCGCACGTCGCAGGGAGAGGCCCCTTCCCCGGAGCCAGGACGCGGCGGCCAGCATGGATGCGCAGAGCCAGGGGACATGGTATCTGAGCTGATTGTACTGGTTGGGCGCCGTCAGGACCGCCGCTGCAGCGAGAAGCGGGACGCACAGCCACGCCGGATCCCTTCGCCGCGCCATGCCGATCGTGCCGGGGATCGCCGCCGGGAGGGCGAGCGGTGCGCTGAAGAACAGCCTGACAATCAGGTGGGGCAGATCGCCGTAAAACGGCCTGGCCGCCTTGGCGTGGAAGGTGGAGGGCAGGATCGATCCCGAGGCATGCAGGTTCCATGCCGCCCAGAGAGCCAGCGCCAGCGCCGGCGGTATGACACGACGGGCCGCCTCCTTCCTCCCTTCGGCCTTCATCGCCGCCGGGATGCAGAGGACGGCGCTCTCGGGTCTCGTCAGGCAGGCCGCCGCGAGAAGAATCCCAAGAGAGCGACCCCGCAGGCGTCCGGAGGCGAGGCCCGCCGTGATCAGTGTCGCGAGCAGAGCCGCGAGGGCCGTCTCCATTCCGCTTGTGGAATGGAAAAGCAGAGGCCCGCACAGGAGGAGGAGCAGGGCTGCCTCTCCGCCGGCCGGGATCGTCAGAGCCCCCGCGAGAGCCGATATCAGCATCAGGACGACTGGCGCGGACCCGCCTGCAAGCGAGGCCGCAGCCGAAGGCAGGATCCAGAGGGGGCTCGTGAGTCCCGTCGTGGGGACGCCGGGGTTGAACTGCATGAACCCGCCGCGGACGAGGCTGCGGCCGAAGACGAGATGGATGTAGGTGTCGTCGAGAGGCGCCGCCGGGGCCGAGAATGCGAGTACCGCACAGCCGGCCAGGATGTGCAGCGCGACGAGGATCGTCGCCCGACGCCGAGCGTGCGGAGTGCATTCCATGCGCCGAAGATATGCCGGAGCGCGGTGCGGCTGCCAGCATGGATGAGTATGGTTCCCCGTCGGCCCCGGCCGTTGTATCATCACCCCATGAGTGGGAGGAGAGAACTCATGGATGAGAACCACGTACCCTGGTTGCAGCGGTGGACAGCTTCGGAGCGTCTTTCCGGGCGCGAACGCCTCCTGGCGGCATCGGCGCTCGGCATCATCGCCGCCTTGGCGGCCGGGTGCTCCGGAGGCCCTACGGAACCTGACGGTCCCAGCCTGTTCGAAGTCAGGGCGGTAATGAACTGCATGCCCTACCTGGATGCCGGCTCCCTGCAGGCGGAAGGAGCCGCCCTCGTGCTGGGCGGGGATACGTTCGACCTCGTCACATTCGACACTCTCGCCACCGGAGAGGCATTTTCCATGATCCCGCCCGACAGGCCCGCCCTGCTGCTGCTCCGTCATGCCGACGGGACAGTCGATCCCGTTCCGATGGCGCTGCCCGAAGTCACCGGAGACACCGTCGGTCTGGCGGTGCATGTCGGATACCGGGTGCTGGAGGATCGCTTCCTGGCCGAAGCCGCGGCTGGATGGTTCGATCAGCCGGATCCCCCTGCGTCGATACTCTTTGTGGAAACAGCTACACCTACGCGAACGGCGGGCTCGACTCGCACGTCGATTCGATGCTGTCCGAGCGGTTTCCGGATCTCCATCTGAAAACGGGGTCTTACACCGTGGGAGGCGCCACACTGGAGAACCACTTCCACGATCAGGATCTGAGGGCTCTGATCCAGTCGGGCGGCTGGGACCTAGTGGTGTTCCAGGAGCAGAGCCTGAGGCCGATAGAGAACCCGGATCTGATGTGGGAGTTCGCCTTCCTCCTGGACTCGGTGGTGACCGAATCCGGCGGCCGGACCTCCTTCTTCATGACCTGGCCGAGGGAGTACGCTCCCCAGACGCTCGGCGCTCTGGAATACGCCTACCGGTACGCCGGGGCTCACCTCGACGCCTCGGTCGCGCCGGTAGGCACCGCATGGCTCCTGGCCGTCGGCATGGCGCCCTCCCTCGATCTGTGGGAGAGCGACATGAGCCATCCAACGATCTCGGGAACGTATCTCGCGGCATGCGTGTACTACTCTCTGCTTACCGGGGAGAGCGCGCAGGGCATGGCCTACGCCCCCGAAGGCGTCGGGCGCGCGGCGGAGGTGATCAGACAGGCCGCCTGGGCCGCCGTATCCGCGAGGGCTCCCGTCGACTGGCGCTGGTTCTGAACGCTCCCGTGGGCTGATCCCGGCCGATGACGCCGGTTCCGAGAAAGGTGGACGACATGCCTTCAAGAAGACTCCGGGCCCTCGCCTGCGCAGCCTTCGCCCTGGCTTCCTGCTCCTGCAGCATAACCGATCCACTGGGGTTCGCCGGCCTCTCCTTCAGGCTGGAGAGCACCGATGACTTCGCCGTCTGCGGGATAGTCCTGGACGACCTGTCCGAACTGAACGCATCGCAGGTGCTCCAGATCGTCAACTACTGGGCAGCGGGCGAGGTCCCCGTCGAGATGACCCTGAACGTGGGGATTCACAACCCCAACGACGGATCGGCCGGCTTCCTCCTCGCCGCGGCGACGATCGTTTCAATGCCCTGGGACCTCTACCTGGACACAGATGCCGGGGCCGGGTTCGACACCACCTGGGTCGCCTCGGGGGAGTGGCTGGATCCCTTCGAAGTCCCTGGTGATTCGACCATCACGATCCTGCCACTCGTGATAGGATTTGATGCCGTGCAGGTGCTGTCCGTGATGGATGCCGTCGATTTCATCGACCTGGCCCTCGCGGTAGGGGGCATCGACGGGGATTTGAGAGACGACGAGCACCTCGGAAGACTCCTGCTGGAGATCGAACCGACGATAGACACGCCCTTCGGGTCCTACACCTATCCGGAGCCCCTGGGCGTGAGGCTGGACTGGGTGGAATAGAACGGCAAACACTTCCCCCGGGACGCTGCAGCGGGTAGATTACAGGAGTCGTTTCCCGTCATACCCGATTCAAATCTCAGGAAGGTGAGGAGATGTCCAGAAGGATCTTCGAGGATCTGGCAAAGCAGATAGAGAGCAAGAAGAAGGACGGTCTCTACAAGGACGAGCGTATCATCGAGTCCCACCAGGGCGCGGAGATAACGGTCGGCGGCCGGAAGGTTCTGAACTTCTGCGCCAATAACTATCTCGGACTCTCGAGCCATCCCGCCGTCCTGCAGGCCGCCAAGGACACGGTCGACAGCCGCGGCTTCGGCTTGTCCAGCGTCAGGTTCATCTGCGGCACGCAGGACATACACAAGCAGCTCGAGAAGAAGGTCAGCGAGTTCCTCGGCACGGACGACACAATCCTCTACGCCGCCTGCTTCGACGCCAACGGCGGCGTCTTCGACCCCTTCCTCGACCAGGAATGCGCGATCATCGCCGACCAGCTCAACCACGCATCCATCGTCGACGGCGTCAGGCTCTGCAAGGCCAAGCGCTACATCTATTCGCACATACAGATGGGCACGGGGGAGTACGAATTCGACGGCAGGAAACAGCTCGGTCTCGAGGGAGTTCTCCAGCTCGAAGAGGTCAGGAACTGCAAGTACCGGATGATCGCCACCGACGGCGTGTTCAGCATGAACGGCGACCTCGCCCCTCTGGACAGGATCTGCGAACTCGCCGAGAAGTACGACGCCCTCGTCATGGTCGACGACAGCCATGCGTCGGGCTTCGTGGGCAGGACCGGCCGCGGTACGCATGAATACTTCGGTGTGATGGACAAGGTCGATCTGATAACGACGACGTTCGGAAAGGCCCTCGGCGGCGCCAGCGGCGGATGCACCAGCGGCCGCGCCGTACTGATCGACTGGCTGCGCCAGGTCTCCAGGCCCTACCTCTTCTCCAACACGCTGGCCCCCTCCGTGGTCGGGGCGACCATCAAGGTTCTGGAACTCCTGAGTTCTTCGACCGAGCTGCGCGACAGGCTCGAGTCGAACCAGAAGTACTTCCGCCAGCGCATGACTGCCGAAGGCTTCGAGATCCTCCCGGGAGACCACGCGATCGTGCCGATAATGTTCACGAAGTTCTCGCCCGACGATGCCCCGGTTGCGCAGGCCTTCGCGAACGACATGCTCGCGGAGGGCATCTACGTGATTGGCTTCTTCTACCCCGTAGTCGCAAAAGGCCAGTCGCGCATAAGAGTGCAGCTCTCCGCGGCGCACACCAGGGATCACATCGACAAGGCCATCGCGGCCTTCGTCAAGGTCGGCAGGAAGCACGGCGTTATCTAGCCGGTGGACGACGGATCGGGGCGGGGCTCGGACCCCGCCCCGTCTGTTATCCGGTAGTATCCATCCGGCGCTTCCCACGGGCGGAGTTCCCGACAGGCGGTTTCCCTGCGCCGGGCAGATGCAACACTACAGGACAGGCAGGTGATCCATGTCCGGAGGCAAGACTGGAAGCGTGCTGCTAGTCGGAGGGGCGGGCGGCATCGGAAGGGCGGCGGCCGCTCTCTTCCGCGAGGGCGGATGGGACGTTTTCCTGGCCGACAAGGACTCCTCCCGCCTGGAGGAATCCGTTCGGTCGCTCGGCGGCGGAACCGGGACGGTGACCCCGATCGAGCTCGACCTGACGGACAGAACGGCGGTCGCGGATCTCGCCGCCGCCTTCGCCGCCGAAGGCAGGCGCTTCAGAGCCCTGGTAACGCTGGCGGGCGTCCACGGAACCTGGCCGGCGGCGTTCCTGCCCGACGGGGAGATCGAGAGGATTCTCACGAACAACCTGTCGGCGCACGTGATGCTTGTCCGCGACATGCTTCCCGTCATCGAGGACGGCGGCCGGATAGTCGGGGTCAGCTCCATCGCCGCAAGCGTCGGAGTACCGATGTCATCCATGTATTCCGCGTCGAAGGCCGGCCTGGAGGCCTTCTACGAATCTCTCGCCACGGAGATCGCGGGACGGCGGGTGAAGGTGTCGATCATCCGCCCGGGGAACGTCAACACCGGTTTCAACGAGACGGGGAACTGCTTTCCGGGATGCGGCGACGAGTCGGTCGACGCAGCGTACAGGCGCGTGGTGGAGAGGATAGACAGCAGACTCGGCATGCCGGCGCGGAAAGTGGCGAAAGCGGTCTACAACGCCGCTGCTTCGCCACGGCCCAGGTTCCTGTATGTCGTGGGGATGAACGCGCTGAAGGCGCACTGGGCGGTCAGGATACTCGGCAAGGGCCCGGCCGTACGCCTGATGGCCTGGTTCTTCGGCTTCCGGGCCGGACCTCTCTCACTTTGAACCCACAGCGCATATCTTCCGCTCACAGGCTTCGGAAGCGCTGATCTGCGGGGGAGGATGTCGATGCGAATTCTTGCCGTGATACTCCTGCTGCTGGGACTGGTATTCCTGAGCGCTGCGTCGGAGGGCTCGACCGTAACCCGGATGATCACGGGCGCAGTCTCCTGCGGCGTCGGCATCTTTCTTCTCATCCACTCGGGCCGGAAGAACGCGCCCGGCAGCGGGGGCGACGGGGTTGTCCAGCACATAGACTTCTCCGGGGATGTGAATCTCCAGGAGATCGACTGCAAAAAATGCGGAGGATCACTGTCCTCAAAGGACGTGGCAGTCAAGGCCGGCGCTGTTTTTATAACCTGTCCCTATTGCCACTCGGAGTATCAGATCGAGGAGGCGCCGAAATGGTAGCCCGGGTTTTGGCGCTTCTATCCCTGTTTTCCTTAGCCATACAAGCTTCAGCTCAGACATACAGATTCGAGATCCCGAAATATGTCTGTAACCTGTCCCTCCAGGAGGATGCGAGCCTTCAGATCGGTTACGAGATCACGTTCGCATGCCTTCCCGGCAGCGATCCCATAGACATAGTGGACATAGGGTTCCCGACCCGGGACTACGACCCGGGCTCGATCGCGGCGGAGCTGGACGGCGTGCCCCTGACTACGATAAGGCCTTCGGAGTACATCCCCATAGGTGTCGAGATCCCTCTGGGGGACGGCACGATAATGCCCGGGAACTCGGCCGTCCTGAAGGTGTCCGGAGTGAATCCGGGCATGGCGTTCAGGGACTCGTCCGATCCGGCCTATGCCTCCACGGAGTTCGTCCCGACATGGTTCGACGCCTCCTGCGTCAGCGGCGAGAGCGAGTGTGTGATCACATTTGTGTTTCCCCAGGGGGCGGATTCGTCCTCGGTCAGGTATCACTCCCTTCCTTTCACGGATTCATGGATCTCCGGGGACGGTCGGGTCGTCTACGAGTGGCGCCTTACCAGACGGATGTCGAGCGCCATGTATATCGGGGTGTCCTATCCAGGCTCGCTCATCTCCGGTGAGATTCTGGACAGCCGCAGCGCCTCATACGGAGGAAAGGAAGCGAGCACATCATTTTTCGATATTGCCGTTCCTGTCATATGTGGGCTGGTATTCCCGATCGGCGTTCTCGTATTCGTGTTATTCTTCATTCTGCGTGCGGGTCGCAACAAGCTCGACTACCTGCCTCCGACGATCGGCGTCGAGGGGACGGGAATCAAGCGGGGGCTAACGGCACCCATGGCCGCGATGCTCCTCGAGCTGAAGCTGGAAAAGGTCGCCGCTCTCATCCTGTACGGACTGGTCCTCAAGCGGGCGGTCGAGATGGACGTCCCGCCGGCAGGAGGCAGGGGCGGGGCGAAGCCTTCGATCAGACGCATAACCCCTGAACCCGAGGAACTCCATGGATACGAGAAGGGCTTTCTCGAAGCGATAGGCGACGGTGCGGACGGGGCGCCGACCCTGGATTCCGAGAAGCTGGTGCAGGTCTTTATCGATATGCTGAAGAACCTCAGAAGGAGTATGTCCGGCTTCTCGCTCAAGGAGACCAGGAAGTACTACAGATCGATCATATCGAAGGCCTGGGACACGGCTTCGGAGGCGGGTACGCCGGAAGCCGTGCAGGCCGTGTTCGACGATGATCTGCAGTGGATGATGATGGATCCGGATTTCGACAAGAAGATGGACAGGTTGCCAGGTACCATGATATTCCCATCGGGACGCAGCTACCCGTTTGGATCGGGTTCTGTCGATGTCGGTAAGCATGGGCGGACTCTTGCACAGGCCTGCGCCAGGGTGGCCGGTTCCATCGAATCGGCAGCAGGAAACGTCGCCTCCTCTTTCTCGACGATCGCCGCGCATGTCACCTCGGTCACGAATCCCCCACCGGTCGACTCGAGCAGCGGCAGCGGCGGCGGCAGCGGCAGGAGTTCCTGTGCGTGCGCCTGTGCCTGTGCTGGATGTGCATGTGCGTGTGCGGGAGGTGGTCGATGAAGCTGTTCTCGAAGAAGCCGCCTGCTCCGATCGCCCCGGCCGGGCTCCATCACTACAGGATTCTCGGCAGGCGCCTCCACCTGAGGGTCGGCAGGAAGGGGACAGGAGTCCTCTCGGTGGATGCCTCGAAGATAATCCATCTCAACAGGACCGCCTGCGACATGGCCTGGCTCATCCTCGAAGGCGTTCCCGCGCCCGAGGCCGCGCGCAGGATCACGAGGCGTTACAGGACCGGCAGGGGCCGGGCTGCGGCCGACCTGGCCGAAGTGGGGAGGGTGATCGAAGCGCTTTCTCGCGGGGATGAAGCAGACGGATGCCCGGTCACCAGCCTGGGGCTCGACAGGCTCGAACCGTATTCCGTCGCTGTCGAAGCGCCCTATCGTGCCGATCTGGCTCTTACCTACAGGTGCAACATCGAATGCCTGCACTGCTACAACGGTGACAGGGAAGTCCCCGAGATGGACACCTGCTCCTGGAAGCGGGCGATCTCGCTGCTCTGGGATGCCGGAGTGCCTCATGTCGCGTTCACCGGCGGCGAGGCGACCCTCAGGAGCGACCTCGCCGATCTCGTCGCCCATGCCGAGAGCACGGGCATGGTCTCAGGCCTTCTGACAAACGGGGTCGCTCTGGCGGACCGCGCCTTCCTGGACCGACTGAAGGAGGCCGGCCTCGACTACGTCCAGGTCACTCTGGAATCGCCCGTGGAGTCCGTACACAACTCCATGACCGGATCCGAATCGTACGCCGCAACCGTGGCGGGTCTCCGGAACGCGGTCGACGCAGGGCTGTACGCCATCACCAACACTACCCTTACACGCATGAACGCAGCGACGGCCCTCGATATGCCCGCCTTCCTGGCTGGAGCCGGCCTGAGGGCATTCGCCATGAACAGCATCATACACAGCGGCAGAGGGCCGGCGTCGGGCGTGGAGCTGCCCGTGGACGAACTCACGGATCTCCTGTGCAGAGTGAGGGACGAAGCCTCGGCGCAGGGGATGCGGATGATCTGGTATTCCCCCACGCGCTACTGCGAACTCGATCCCGTCGAACTGGGGCTGGGGCCGAAGCACTGCACGGCGGGACAGTACAATGTCTGCATCGAACCGAACGGCGACGTCATACCCTGTCAGAGCTTCTATAAGAGCGCCGGAAACATACTGACCGACTCCTGGGACAGTATTTACGGATCTCCCCTGATGCGCTCGCTCCGGGAAAGGGAGTGGATACCGGAGGGATGCAGAAGCTGCGACGATCTGCAGATCTGCGGCGGGGGCTGTCCACTGGATAAGGGGAAGGACGGGGTGGTCTGTCCTGACATGCTCTCCAACCCCTGACCGGGTGTCGTGAGAGGGAGCTGGTACGGCATACCTCTCCAGGAGAGGGAGCGGATCTACGCCAGGCAGTCCCTCGAGACTGCCGCGCTGCGCAGATACATCTACGGCCTGCTGCCGCTGCGGAGGACTGCGCGCATTATCGAGCCAGGCTGCGGGACGGGCCTGGTTCTGTCCGAGGTCTCGCTCCTGACCGACGCCGCCCTGTACGGATACGACCGGGATGCCGGCGCGCTGGCGAAGGCAGAATCCAGGATCCCAGGGCTGAATGCCGTGGAGTGCGACATCGAGCGCCATCCGCTGTCCCGCGCCGATATCGTCCTGCTGTCTCATGTCCTGCTCGAACTCGAGGACGCCCCCGCCTTCATGGCGAAGCTCGCGGGCCTCATGGAACCGGGCGGAAGGCTCGCAGTCCTCGGCGAGTACGACTGGCGCGCCGCAGCGACCAGCCGGGGGGACAGGGTGCTCGAAGCGGCAGTCAGGAGGATGGAGGAGGACGGGCTGGACACTTCCATCGCCGGCGGGATTCCCGGGCTGATGGCCGGCGCCGGCCTGAGGCTGCTGCATTTCGGATCGATCCGGGCCTGCAGCAGGATCGATCCCCTCTTCCTTGCGAGCCTGTACCTGAACGGGAAACCCCTCGACGAAAGCATCGAAACTCCGACCTTTGAAGGAACCATGTCGCTTCCGGTCGTATGGGCCGTGGCGGGCCGTTGATGCACCTCGTCCGCGTCGGGGACGGCACCGTGGAATACACCGTCAGGCGGAGCGACCGCGCGAAACGCATATCGATCAGGGTATCTCCCGGTCTGGTGGAGGCTGTCCTGCCCCGTGGAATGGACGAGAGTCACGCCTATCTCTTCGTGGCCCGGAACATCTCCTGGATACTCCGCAAGACCGCAGAGTCGAGAGAGCGGGAACTGGATCCTCTGAGAGCCCGCTGGCCGGATGCCGTCGCGCTTCCCGGCGGCGGATTCAGGGTGACCTGCATGGGGGAGACGGTCCTGATCCCGGTTGTCCAGGGACGCCGCACGGAGGTGGGGAGAAGCGCTTCCGGAAGACTCAAGGTACACGCTCCGGGCTTGCCGGTCGCCCTGCCGGATTTCGAGAATGCCCTGCGCTCATTCGCACGGTCCGAACTGGAGTCGAGGGCCGCCGCGCTGGCTGCCGCTCATCTCGACGTTCTACGAACGGAACCGGCCCGGGTGAGGGTGAGGGACATGAAGACCCTGTGGGGGAGCTGCAACCGCAAGGGGGTAGTGACACTCAATCTGCAGCTCGCACGCCTTCCTACCCGGTTGATCGACTACACGATACTGCACGAACTCTGCCATCTGAGAATCATGGGACACGGAGAAGGATTCCGGGCGTTGCTCGGGAGGCTGATGCCGGACTTCGACGAAGCCAGGAGACTGCTCAGGCGTTACGGGTGACTCCGTCCACGGTCCGGCCGCCTGGTTCCCGCGTTGGCCTGTCTTCCTTGATCGGGCTTCTAATGAGTTCTATCAGCGGAGCGGGGGCAGGGATATGACCCTGCTGCAACCTCTGAACCAGACCTCGGCCTCGAGGCTGTCGCGGGTCTGCATCAGCAGCCCACGGACGGACTCGGGGTGATATGTCCTGACAGTATCGACGCGGGTTATCACGTCACCGGGCCTGAGCCCGCAGCCGTCGGCCATGCTGCCCGAAGCGACCGCGACTATGAGGACGCCGGCCGGCCTGTCGCGGCCGGTGGCCCCGGAGCACGAGGTCGCCGTTATTCCGAAGGGCACCTCGTTCCTGGGGGAGCCTTCCATGGCGAGATCCGCCCAGATGTACCACATCTGAGACGGCAGGACAGCCAGGTAGTCGATGGAGATGTCGGAGGCCTCGTGCGCGGAGAAGGAAACCACTCCGGTCACCAGGCCGACCAGCGAACCTTCCCCGTCGAAGGCGACGGCCCCCATCAGGCCCTCCATCCTGGGAGCCGAGAGGAGCAGGGCGCCGTCCTCGTAGTGCCTCACGACCCTGGCGGAGATCGAGATGATGCCGGAGAGCCCCTGGCCTACGAGCACGAGCGTCTCGCCGACCTCCGGGACGCGACTGTCCGGTTTCGAGAAGTCGTAGAATACGGGGGAGTCGAACGTCAGCACGGCGATGCCCATGTCGGGGCAGACATGTATCGTGTCGGGTTCGTGGAGGTCGCCGTCCAGCTCGACGAAAGGAGACGATCCCGGGCCTGTGAAGGCGCTGAGGGTGACCACGTGCCTGTCGGATATCGCGGCTCCGGTGGAGAGTTCCGTCAAGCCAGGCACTCTTTCGCGCCTTATCGTGACTACCGGGGGAAAGACCGCTCCGGCCGCGAGGACGGCCGACAGGACGAGAGCCGGGGTCATCGGCTCAGAAAGTGACCAGACCGGCCGGCCTGATGTATGCGGTCAGGGGCGGGGTTGTCACGGGACGCTTCCATGAGTCGCCCGCGTCCTCGGCCTTGTCGACTTCGGCCACCAGCGTTTCCTGCATGCGGGTGCCGCCTCGCCCGAGGGAGAGACCCAGCGCAATCAGGAGTGCGGCCACGAAGGGCAGCGCCACGGCATACCTGAGCGGAGGCCGGCGTCTCGAACCGATTGACGCCGCCGCGGCGAGGCGGGCCCGGACCCTCTCCTCCAGATCGGCAGGGGGCTCGGGGCGGGAGATCTGACGGAAGACTCTGGATATGTCCCTGTTCATCATCATGGTGCGCTTGCACGCCCTGCACCCGGAGGTGTGGAAGTGGAGCATCTGCTCCTCCGTGGGGGTGGAGCACCCGTCGATCACCTTGTCCATCAGAAGCAGGGCATCCTTGCACTTCATCGCCAACGCTCCCACGCTTCGCTGAGGGATTCGCGCAACTGGGCCCTGGCCCGGTTGATCCTCGACTTCACGGTGCCTATCCTGATTCCGAGGACTTCGGCTATCTCCTCGTAGGTGAGCTGCTGGTCCTCGCGGAGGAGGAAAGGTTCGCGGTAATGGATGGGCAGCCTGTTGATGGCCTCCTCGAGAGAGGCTCTGAGTTCGCGTCTGCCGGACTCGTAGTGAGGGGTCGTGTTCACCGGGCTGGTGAGGTTTACCGAGTCCTCGGGAACCTGCATCCAGTGTGACCGCCTGCGCCATTCCTTCTTCGCCAGGTTGCTCGCGATCGTGAAGATCCAGGTGACCAGCGGCCTCTCCGGGTCGTAGTGGTCACGATACTGGTGTACCCTGCAGAAGGTGACCTGGAGGAGTTCCTCGGCGTCGTCCTCGTTGCCGAGCATCCTGATCAGCAGAGAATAGACGGGGCCCTGGAACCTCCTGATCACTTCCGAGAAGGCAGCCTCGTCCCCCTTGCAGAGCGCGATCATCAGTTCGGAGTCCGTCCGCTCGTCCTTTACCTTCTGGCGACCCTTCACGAGTCTGACAGCCACTTCAACCTCCGACGGCTGTTGTGAATGCTCTCGTGTGCATATACCGGAACCGGACGCCGTTGTTCCAGGCCGGTCATTCCAGCAGCATCGAGACGGGCATGGCGAGACTCACGGCCGCGATGAGCAGAATGACCGCGATACAGACGGCGTTGTAGAACCTCCCGTTGACGTGGTCGCCCATCTGGGACCGGTCGTTGACCAGGATCAGCATGAAGACGAGAACCACGGGCAGTACGATTCCGTTCACCACCTGCGACCAGAACATGACCGGCATGAACGGGACGCCCGGTATGAGAACCGCTCCGGCCCCCAGGACCAGCAGCGCGGTGTACATGATATAGAATTGCGGGGCGGAATCGAAGTCCCTGTCGACTCCGGACTCCCATCCGAACGCTTCGCAGACCGTGTACGAGGTGGAGAGCGGCAGGATGCTGGCCGCGAAGACGGAAGCGTTGAGAAGGCCGAAGGCGAACAGATAGGAGCTGAGCCTTCCGGCCAGGGGTTCCAGCGCCCTGGCGGCGTCCGCCGCGCTGTTCACCACGATGCCGGCCGAGTTCAGCTTGACCGCGCAGACTATCATGATGCACGATGCCACGAGGCTCACCATGATGCATCCGAGCACGGTGTCGAGCTTCGAGTAGGCGTATTCCCCGATGGGGATGTTCTTCTCGGCCACCGAGGCCTGCTGGTAGAACTGCATCCAGGGAGCGATCGTGGTGCCCAGCAGCCCTACAGCCATGATCAGGTAGCCGCTGTCGAAGTTCAGGTCGGGTTTCACGAACGCCGTCGCGATTTCGCCCGCATCCGGCCCGACCACGAAGAGGGTGAGCGGATAGGCGAGATAGAAGATGCAGGCCACGAGGAAGACACGCTCCACTGAGCGGTAGCTGGCCTTTGTCACCAGGAGCCATACCAGCGCGGCGCAGACTGGTATCACCGCGACCGGCGGCAGCCCCAGGATCTCGCCGGCCGAGGCTATCCCGGCGAACTCGGCCATGATGTTGGCAAAATTCGTTACCAGGATCAGCGCCATGAGAGCGAAGGTGACCCTGACCCCGAACCGCTCCCGGATCATGTCGGAGAGACCCTTGCCGGTTACCACGCCCATCCTGTTCACCATCTCCTGCACCATAACGAGGAAGACGGTGATAGGAATCATCAGCCAGAGAAGCCGCAGCCCGAACTGCGCTCCGGCCTGACTGTAGGTCGCAAGGCCGCCCGCGTCGTTGTCGACATTGGCGGTGATCATCCCGGGCCCCATGACGGCCAGGAAAACGGCTATGCGGCGGAGGATGCCCCGCCTTCTGCCTTCGGCGAGCCGCAGGGCCGTCAAAACCTGCAGCTCCCGGCAGGGGAGCGGTGGGCGTCGGGGATCATGGTCCCGGCCATGCCGGCCTAGTCCGCCAGCCTCGCGAACCGCGGCAGCAGTTCGTCAAAGGCGTGCTCCAGCGTCACTATGCCCTCCATGCAGAAACGGTCGTTCACCACGGGCACGGCGTGCAGCCTGAACTTCATGAAGATGGCTGCCACCTCGTCGAGGTCGTCGTCCGGCGCTAGCGTGGCCAGCCTCCTGTTCATGAGCCCGGAGAGGGGCGTTTCCGGCGCCGATCCGAGTATGTGGCGCAGGGAGACGACCCCTGCCAGATGGCCTTCATCGCCGTCGAGGCAGTAGATGTAGCTGATGAACTTGATCTCCGCAACCTTCTCCTCGAGTATGCGCCTGGCCTCCAGGACCGTGGCCCCGGCGGGGCATGTGATGTACTCGACCGTCATGAGCGTGGCCGCGGTATCGTCCTCGGCCTGGGAGAGCTTCTCGATCCGCTCCCTCTCCTCGTCCTCCATCTCGGCCATGATATCCTGCTGGGCGTATTCCGGCAGCAGTTCGACGAGATCGACAGCGGCTGCCGGCTCCATCTCCTCGATGATGTCGGCTGCGGTAGCGGAGTCGAGATCCCTTATGATGGCGGCCTGCACGTCCTCCTCCGCCTCCTCCAGTACGTCCGCGAGCTGCTCGGTGTCGAAGGATCTGACCATGGCCAGGCGCTCTCCAGGATCGAGTTCCTCGATGATGTCCGCCAGCTCACCGGGGTGAAGCTGCTTGAGCTGCTCCTGGCGGAGCGTCAGCTTGACCGGCTCCCTGCCGGGCGCCGGAAGCGGCTGCACGTATTTCCAGGAGACGAGTTCGTTGTCGAGCTGCCTGTGGAATGCCGAAACGACCCTTCTCAGGCCGCCCTCGACTCGCAGGCGCCTCGCCAGGCCCGTCATTCCGATGTCCACGTGCACCAGGAACATCCTGCCGGAGTGGACCAGAAGATGTATGTCGTTTACACGAACCACCTTGGCCCCTTTGACATCGACCACCTGCTTGTCCAGCAGCCCCTTCTGGAGAAGGTGCATCTCCGGGCGCGGAAGACCAGACAGCCGCCCTGGCTGGCGCTTCAGCGCACTTCCGGAGAGCAGCGCATCGCAGAGAGCCGCATCCATCCTGATGGACACCGGCCCCTTCCTTGTAGAGAAGACCGCCGCTTCGATCTCGGGGAACTTCTCGGAGAACGATGCTACCAGGTCGATCAGTCTGCCCGAGAACGCCCCATCCTCCGAACGGACTCTTCTTCCCAACAGGTCGGACATGAAGAGGAAAACGCTCCCGCCCGTCATCCCCATCGCCATCCCCGCCTCCCGTTCCCGGTCCTATTCGCCGATTATCTTGATCAGGACGCGCTTGCGCCGTCTGCCGTCGAACTCGCCGTAGAAGACACTCTCCCAAGGCCCCAGATCGAGTTCCCCGCCCGTTATCGCCAGGACGGCCTCCCTGCCCATGATCTGCCTCTTGAGATGGGCGTCGGCGTTGTCCTCCCCGCGGTTGTGCCTGTAGGAGGAAACCGGTTCGTGCGGAGCGAGCTTCTCCAGCCAGTCGTCGAAGTCCCTGTGCAGGCCGGGTTCGTCGTCGTTCACGAACACGCTGGCGGTTATGTGCATTGCGTTCACGAGGCAGAGCCCCTCCTTCACCCCGCTTTCCCTGACGGCGGACGAGACCTCCCGGGTGATGTTCACGAATCCTCTCCGCGAGGGGATCTCGAACCAGAGCTCCTTTCTGAGCGTCCTCATCGCTCTCCTCCTATTCCATCTCCGGGTCGAACAGGGAGATGCATGTCTCTATCCCGCCAGTACCTGCGGCGCTGTCCCTGATGAGCGCCACAGCGCTCTCCAGCATTCCGGAGGCTCCGGCACGGGTTCCGCACGCACAGGCGGCCGCCACCCAGGCCCGTGCGGGCAGATCCGCAGGCCCCGTCTGCGATACGGAGAAGCCCAGGTTTCCGAGCCTGTCCCGGATCGAGTTCAGTTCGCCCCTACGGTCCTTCAGCGTCCTCGCGCCGTGGAAGCGGAGATCCGCCACCAGCACGCCTATCCACGCCCTGGGGGAGGGCTCGCGGCTCATCTGCGGCGTTCCCGGCCCGTCATGCTCCGTGCTCCGGTGCGTCCCGCTTCAGGAAGAGGGCCGCGAGGGGGGGCAGGGAGAGCGATACGGAGTGAGCCATCCCGTTGCGCGGCTGCGGGTCGGATGCCGTTCCTCCGAGGTTTCCGGTTCCGCTCCCGCCGTAGGAGGATGCGTCGGAATTGAGCAGCTCCCTGTAGAAACCGCCCTCCGGCACGCCTATCCTGTACCCGTGTCTGGGTTCGGGGGTGAAGTTGAAGACGCAGATCACGCATCCGCCCCCGGAGTCCCTCCTGGCGAAGGAAACCACGGTGCTGTCCGTATCGCTGAAATCGATCCACCTGAAGCCCGCCGGATCGTGATCCAGTTCGTGCATGGCGGGTTCGCGTGACAGGAGGGAGTTCAGATCCCGGACGAGGGACCTGATCCCCCGGTGCGGGGCGTATTCGAGCAGGTGCCAGTCCAGTTGCGAATCGTGGTTCCACTCCGACCTCTGACCGAATTCGCCGCCCATGAAGAGCAGCTTCTTCCCGGGATGAGCCCACTGATAGCACAGGAGGAGTCTGAGATTGGCGAACCTCCTCCAGTCGTCGCCGGGCATCTTCTCCAGGAGGCTCGACTTGCCGTGCACGACCTCGTCGTGGGAGAGCGGCAGTATGAAGTTCTCGCTGTAGGCGTAGAGCTGCGAGAAGGTGAGATTGTTCAC
>Ga0116148_1001031_pt1 | contig 31821 bp, 23 predicted proteins | sample AD_UKC055_MetaG_FD_89786 | JGI IMG/M metagenome (GOLD analysis project Ga0116148, IMG submission 89786) | Active sludge microbial communities of municipal wastewater-treating anaerobic digesters from USA - AD_UKC055_MetaG | ecosystem: Engineered > Bioreactor > Anaerobic > Digestate | place: USA...
GCGTCTCTGCCTGGCAGCTACGCAGTAGGCCAGGCGTCTCTGCCTGGCAGCTACCAGTAGGCCAGGCGTCTCTGCCTGGCAGCTACGCAGCAGGCCAGGCGTCTCTGCCTGGCAGCTACGCAGTAGGCCAGGCGTCTCTGCCTGGCAGATCAAAACCTGACAGGCACGGAGGCCTGGAAAGTAGATTACCCCAAAATCAACCGGGATGCACGGTGTTGGTCGGTACCGACCATAACGGAAATGGGCCATAGGGATTGACAGGCGATGGCGATGAAATAGAATAGTAGCATAATGATGACACAGTCGGCGAACTTCTTTTTTGGGTATTGGTATTACTTTAGGCATATAAACATAGGCCCATGGGAGGATTTGCGCCGCTGACGGTCCAGACATATAGAAAGCCGAAAAAGGCCGTGGGAAAACCTCCCACGGCCTTTTTGCTTATCGAGTGAAATCTCCGGAGGTACGCATCATGTTGGTCATTCTCAAAACCGATTGCACAGACGCTCAGAAAAAGGCCATTGAGGATTACATCTTCAGCTGCAACGGCCGGATTGTGGAGGCGCCCGGGAAAACCCGGAATGTCCTGGGGGTCGTCGGGATCGACCATACGGTGGATCGCGAGATGATCGCCTCGTATCCCGGCGTGGACCGGGTCGTTCCGATCACCCAGCCATATAAACTGGCGGGACGGGACCTTCACAAAGAGGACACACAGATAACCATTCCAGGCACAAAAGGGATGAGTATGAAGGTCGGAAAAGGGGCGCTGGGGATTATCGCCGGTCCCTGCACAGTGGAGAGCCGAGAGCAAATTCTCGAAACGGCCCACGCTGTGAAAGAAGCCGGCGCAACGGGGTTGCGGGGAGGCGCGTTCAAACCCCGGACCAATCCGTACAGTTTCAGAGGTCTGAAAAGCAAAGGTCTGGAATACCTTGCGGAGGCCCGCGAGGAAACTGGGTTGCCCATTGTAACCGAGGCTATGTCGGTCGAGGACCTTCCTCAGGTTGCTGAAATGGCCGATGTGATTCAGATCGGGACACGGAACATGCAAAATTACCCCCTGCTGACCGCTGCCGGAAAGCAGCCGAAGCCGGTTCTGCTGAAACGCGGGTTGGCGGCCACATTGGAGGAGTTCCTCCTTGCGGCGGAATACATCATGGTGGAGGGAAACCGCCAGGTGATTCTCTGTGAACGGGGCATCCGCACCTTTGAGGACGAAGTTCGATTCACCCTCGCGCTTGCCGCCGTGCCGCTGCTGCGGGAAAAAACACATCTTCCGGTGATTGTGGACCCCAGCCACGGAACCGGAAAATCCTCCATTGTCCGTCCAATGTGCCGCGCGGCCATTGCCGCCGGAGCGGACGGGCTGTTGGTAGAGGTGCATCCGAACCCGGAGATCGCCCGCATCGATGGCGCACAGTCGATTACATGCTCCGAATTCGCGAGCGTCATGAAAGAGGTTTCGGCGATTGCAAATTGCCTGGGCGGAGCAGAAATGCACTAACCGTCTATGGTCAGGGACTTGAAGTTCTGGTATCCTATCACAGATATTGTGACGGATGTGTACCAGGATGGATCGATCGGAATTTGCTCTTTCTGACTGTGAGGGCATCGTGATTCTCCGCCTGCCGGAGGTGGTTGACGAGGCTCGTTCGGTTGAATTCGCCGGAAAATTGGACGACCTCGAACAGAATGGGCGGCTGAATGTGGTGATCGACTGCGAAGTTCTGCACTTGATCAGCAGCACTCCCATCGGACACCTGATCCACTTGATTTCCCACTCGACCGGCGCGGGGGGCCGAATCACCATGGCAAGACTCCCGGAGAGTGTGGAAAGAGTTTTTTGGGCGATTCGGCTCAACCAGCTCCTGGAAACCTACCCAACCGTGGAAGAGGCGGTGAGGTCCTATCGCGCGTGAGAACCTCGGTAACATCCCCATGACAGGGGATGACTTCTGGATCCGGCAATGCCTGTCACTGGCGCGGGATGCGGCAGCGCAGGATGAGGTTCCCATCGGTGCGGTGGTTGTTCGGGATGGAGAGATTATCGGACGGGGAAGGAACCGCCGCGAAGAAACCGGAGACCCGACCGCTCATGCAGAAATTGTGGCCCTGAGAGAGGCGGGCCGGAATCTTCGGTGCTGGCGGCTGGAAAACTGTGACCTGTATGTGACTATCGAGCCGTGCGTGATGTGCGCCGGGGCGGTTGTCTGGTCACGAATCCGACGCTTGGTATTCGGGGCGCGGGATGCGAAGGCGGGTGCGGTTGCAAGTTTATATCAAATCCCGCAAGATGAGCGTCTGAATCATCGCGTGGAGGTTGTGGAAGGAGTTCTTGCCGACGAATGCGCGGCGATGATGAAGGAGTTCTTCGACAGATTGCGCAACGGCCCGGTGTTTGAAAGAAGATTGGAGTAAGGCCCGGTTTCAGACTCTCCCCCAAGATGGGGAGAGACACATCCGAACCATTCTCCCCCAAAGATTGGGGGAGATACAGAGAGGGCTGAATTCGTTTGACTTATTAACGTCACTCAGAATTGAGGTAAGAGACCTGATCGGAGGGGTGGCCGAGACGGTTGAAGGCGACCGCCTCGAAAGCGGTTGAACTGCCAAAAGTGGTTCCGTGGGTTCGAATCCCACCCCCTCCGCTGTTTAATAATCCCCTGAGAAATAAGGACTTGCCGTTTCATGGAACGAATAGGACCTATAAAAAGTATAGAACCTATACTTCCTTGAGTAGATGACACTCACTGCCTTGCTGTGCTACTCTCCTGATGAAAAGCACGAGAGAACGCCGAAACCTCCCATGCGGGGGCGTTCGACAATACAGGGGGAACTATCATGCACCATCAAATCGTCAAACAAATCCTCCGAGTCGCGTTTCTGTTTCTTGGCATACTCATCCTGCTGCCGGGCATCAAGACGCCCTGTGCAGATGAGGAATTCATGGTCGCTTACAAGGAGGCCATTGCCAAGAACCCGGAGGGGGTGACCCTCCAAATCCGCCTTGCTGATGGGAAGAAGCAGTTTCACATGGGGGAGATCATTCGACTGGAACTGGCTTTCAGCAGCAGCAAGCCGGATACCTATCAGGTTGAGATTCGCAAATATGACCGCATTGGACGCTTATTTGAAGAGAGATACCTCGTGTCCCCGGCAGAGAATGCGGTTGATCCCGTGCAGAATTACTTCTGGGGACCGCCCTTTTTCGGAGGCATCTGCGGTGGTTTAAGCGGACTTCCCAGAGTTCTTGATGCGACACCATGGTCAATAGAGTTTGAAATCAATGAATGGATTCGGTTCGAGAAACCGGGGACTTTTCAGATCTATGTGATATCCGACCGTGTATGGAACCAAAATGACAAGGGACGCAACGGGCACACCATCACAAAGCTGCCCGTGACATCCAACATCATCGAATTTGAAATTCTTCCATTCGACCGGGAATGGGCCGAAAAAACATTGCAGGAGGCGGTTCAAAAGAACTCCGCGCGTGTACTCCGTTTTCTCGATACGGAACAGGCAGCGGAAGAGATGATCAAGCGTCTGAAGGGAACCGATCCGTTCAGTGGGGATGATTTTCAGTATTACATCGGGCTGATTGGTTCCTCGCACAGGGAATATATTGTTAAGACCATGGAGAAATACCTGGTGTCGCCGGATCACCCGGTTTCTGAGAAGTTCCTGAGAGCCTTATCCCTGTGCGCCTATTACCTGCAACTCGATGAGCCGATGCCCGTGATGGGATCGGATCAAGAGGAGAACTCCAAGGTCTTCATGGCTTACCATGACCGCCAGAGGAAGCGGTTTCAGGACATCGAAACGAAATACCTGGAGCAATTGATTGAAGCGATTCCGAAGAAGACCGATACCGCCAAAGCGATCAGCCTGGCCGGTGTTGTTGAACTGACCTGGAATGATGAGGCGGCAAAACGGGATTCCGCTCCGGTCGCGGAATATCGCAAGAAACTGCCGGTGGACCTTGCGCCGGTGTTTCATTGCCTTCCACAAAGGACAAAGCAGACTCTTCTCGATATACGCTGGAAGTACATCAAGCACCCTGCCATGTATCCCGTTGTGCGTAAAATTGCCGAAGGCCCGCCGGACCCGCAACACCGTGTTACGGAAACGGCTGTGCAACGCTTGCAAGAAATCGACGACGAAAAGAAATAGGCCTCTCAAGGTAATCCCAATCCCCCTCATGCTGTTCATCCGAGTACAGACGTGTTATTTTGTTTCCAACGCGAATTTCGTAAGATTCCAATGACCTGCTGAAGATCCGATCCGTTCATGCAAGGATAGTGGATTTGCTGTTGCGAGGTGTAGGTTGAACCTTCAAGAAGTTGCCGCCTTATTGGGACTCTCGGACCAGGTGATTGCGCGATGGGTACGGCAGGGGAATATCCCCTGTCTCGGCGCTGGAAGTAACCCGATCTTTGACGAAGATGAGATTCGGAAATGGGCCAGGAACCACAACATGGTCCTGGAGCATAGCGTATCTTCTGCCGAAAAGGCTCAGGTCAGCCTGGCCCAGGCCATGCGTCAGGGCGGTGTTGTCAACGGCATTCAGGGCACGGATGTTCCCCATGTACTCGAATCGCTGGTCAATACCGCGCCGCTTCCCAACAGCATCGACCGAGCCGTGCTGCTTTCAAGATTACTGGAGCGGGAGAAACTTGCCTCGACCGGCTTGGGGCACGGCGTGGCGGTTCCGCATCCACGTACCCCGCTGGAGGACACTCCTCCGTATCCCCTTGTCACAACCGCTTTCCTGGACACCCCGATTGATTACCAGGCAGTGGACAATGTGCCGGTTTTTGCCTTGTGCCTGATTCTCAGCCCGACCTCCAAGGTACACCTGCATCTTTTGTCGCGTCTCGGCCACTGCCTGCGAAATCATCTATTCCTGTCGTTCCTTCAAAGCCGACCGGAGCCGGAAAACCTGTTCAAGGAAGTGCAGCGCCTGGAACAGATTCTCGACGGGAAGAAACCGTCATGAGGCGTTTCATTGACAATCCCGCAAATCTCCTGTCCTGGCAACAGTGGAAACGTGCGGTACTTCAGATTGACGAGCCGGTATTGCTTGCCGCAATGGGGATCCCTGTCGGGTTGTTCAGCGGGCTGGCTGCCGTATTTCTCAACCGTTCCATTCAGCGAGTTTCCCTGTTTTTGCGGCCGGTCTGGGAGCATTGGTATGCTCTGCTGCTTCCGGCAATCGGCGCAGTGCTTTCGGTTTTTGTATTGCGCGTGGTGTTTCGCGAAGACGGCGAGCATGGGGTTCCGAGCGTAATTTACAGCATATCACGCAAGGGGGGACTCTTACGGCTGCGCTCGTGCGTTTCCCCATTGTTCGGCAGCCTTTTCACGATTGCGTTCGGAGGTTCCGCCGGACCGGAGGCCCCAATTGTGGTCAGTGGAGCCTCGATCGGGTCCAATATCGCACAGTTGTTTCGGCTGAACGAACGTCGCCGGGTGGCCATGGTGGGCTGTGGGGTAGCCGGAGCCATATCCGCCATCTTTAACGCGCCCATCGCGGGGATTGTGTTTGCCGTAGAAGTGATTATCGGCGAATGGACCGCCGTTCACCTGGTCCCGATCGGTATCGCCTCGGTGGTGGCGACTCAGGTCAGCCGGATTCTTCAGGGCAACCAGATCCCGTTTGAGCATCGAGTTTTCAACATTCAAACCCTGGATCTGATTTCGTGTGCGGGATTTTCCATTCTGCTGACCGGGCTTTCCGTATTGACTTGTGTGGCTCTTCCGGCAGTGGAAAGCCGGATGCGTCGCCTGTTTGCAAATCCCTGGCTGCGTGTGGTTGCAGCAGGTCTGGTGGTGGGCGAAATCGGTTTTTTCTTTCCCGATGTGCTGGGCGAAGGCTACGAATCCGTGCATCGGATTATCGAACAGATAGACCGGCCGGTATTTACAGCGGCCCTGCTGATTGCGCTCATGAAAATCCTGGCCACGTCATTGACCTTGGGAACCGGCAGCGCAGGGGGGATATTCGCGCCGTGCCTGGTGATCGGCTGTTTCGCGGGAGTCGCATATCGGGACATTCTGGCGTGGGCCTGGCCCTCGGTGGAATGGGTCGGTAGCGGCTGTTTCGGGTTGCTCGGTATGGCCGGAATGATCAGCGGTGTGCTTCATGCTCCACTGACCGCGATTTTTTTGATCGTTGAGATTACCGGAGGCTATGAAGTTATCTTGTCCCTGATCCTTGTGTCTGTATTGACCTCGGCTCTCTCCCGTTTGTTCGTTCCCGCGTCGGTTTACTATCAGGGATTAATCGAACGTGGTCAGCTTCTTCGTCCGCGAACAGACGCCCGGCTTCTGGCGGACCTGGATGTCATGGAGGTAATCAACCGAAACGTCATCCCAATTCCGTCCAACATGCGTCTGCGTGACTTTGTGGATCGCGTGCGGAACAGCGATCATAAGTACTTTCCCGTAATTGACCCGACTACGGGCAATTTCCTCGACATGATCTCCGTGGATCGCATCCGTTCCTACTTGTTCAGCCCGGAACTGTACGACGTCGTTCTGGTAGAAGAAATTACGGATGGAGTGCGGGAATGGGTGAAACCGGACGACAGCCTGATCGATGTCATGAAACGTTTCGACCGAACTCAATCATGGGTGTTGCCGGTGGTAGAGAACGGCAAGTGCCTGGGGATTATTTCCAAAGCCTCCGTGCTGAATCAGTACCGTACAGAACTGATGATTCAAGCAAGCTCGTGATGTAGAATAAGTTTTCTTTCCCTCATCCCAACTCCCTCCCGGAGGCAGAAGGAGAAGAATGGTCCCGTCACGGAAGGTGTAGACCTTCGGCGTCATTCCGGTTCTTTCATACACAAATCCAACAGCGCCTCTCTCAATCGATCCACCTCGATTTCGAGTACCCGATACACCTCCGGCGCATTTTGCAGGGAGTTTTCAAGACCGAGCTTCTCCAATTTGGACGCGGCTTTGTGGGCCGCGCGAGTGGCGAAATTGCCGATTGCGCCTTTCAGGGCATGGGCGCTTGCCGCCAGAGATTGCGCATCATGGTTTTCGATCGCCTCTTGAATCCGGTCCATCAGCCTGCACGACTCTCGGACAAACATGGCGACAATCTCACTCAACAGATTCCTGTTATGATCCACACGGTCCATCAATTCCGGCACATCCAGCGCCACATCAGGAACGGGATCAGGAACGTCCCCGAAACGCATGGCAGATTCCTTCGTCCCACCTCTATCGGCAAGTGGAATTGCGCGCGCAATGGCTTGTTCGAGATCGGCTAACTGAATCGGTTTTGTAATGTAATCGTCCATTCCGGCAGCCATGCACTTTTCGCGATCCCGGACCATGGCACAAGCGGTCATCGCGATAATGGGAACGTGTGTTCCGAGTTCCCGTTTTCGAATTTCGGATGTCGCCTGGTAGCCGTCCATCTCCGGCATTAGAACATCCATGAAAATTAAATCGAATCGGTCGTTCTCTATCATATCCAGCGCTTCCAGTCCATGCCGGGCGATGACCACGCTGTGCCCCTGTCGGGAAAGCATCGCCGATGCGATTTTCTGGTTGACTATGTTGTCTTCTACAAGGAGGATATGAAGACCGGTGCGTTGAGGGGTTTCTGAAGGATTGCAGAGTTTATCTTGTTTGCCGAGAGATTCCATGTTCCCGATCGACCTTGCGTCGTGTGACCGACCCTGGCGGACAGGCAGAGATTCCCGTTCATCGGTGCGAATTACCGACGATATGTATTGTATCCAAAAATCCTGTCCGACCCTGGGTGGTCTGTTTTTTCTCTCACGCCGGGAACAAGGTCGCTGTTTTTACTCGTTGACAATTACGCACAGCTCGAAAGCATGGACATCCGAGCTGGGCAGGGGGTCGTCCACCAACACTTTCGCCGTCATGTTGTTTGCCGGAGAGGGCGGCTCCATCATATAGATATACCCTCGGCCTTTCAGGCGACGGATGACATATTGCCCATCCTTCGGGAATGGGGCCAGAAACTCCGTCCGGAGGTTGCCCACGCCGTCGGCGATGAAATGTTGTGCTTTATAGTCCTTTTCCGTGATGTAAAGCACGTCGCGTCCGTCCAGGGTTCCCGACCAGCGGAAGACGGGTTTCGCGTTGGGGTGTTCCGCCAGGATCGCATCATCTTGTTTCGCGGCTTCCCGCATCATCGTATAAACCTCTTCCGCCGTGGGGGCTTCTCTCAATTCCCGTTCGGTCTTGCCCGGATTCTCATAGCTCCGTTGGGCGACATCCAGGAACACCTCAATGGGGGTAGTTCCGTAATACGGGTCATGGGTGTCATGTTCGTGCAAAGCCTTTTTCAGGGCTTCGATTTGCTTGCCGAGTCGTTCCCGACGTTCCGGTGTGGGATTCTCGCGGTACGCATAGCAGGCGAAAACCCCTGCCATATAAGCCCGGTTGAGCTGCAGGGCATACACGCCGCGTTCCAGGTCGCGACGGACCTGCCCGACTGTCTCCTGATCCTGCAAGTCATCGGCGATGGCTGCGAAAGAGTCTCGCGCCTCTGTCCACACGGATATTCCCATGTCCATCTCATCCAGGGTGTCTTGAATCCACGGCTTGCACTGCAAATAAACCTCAAAGAGGAACTGATCCTGCCCGGCTCCCTTGTCCCACGGCGGCATGCCCTTGAGGGCAAAGCGATCCACATAGATATGCGGAGAGGGATTCCAATGTGTCACAGCCAGCGCACGGACATACCAGGCATTTCGGACAGCCTTATCCAGCCCCAGGAAAACATCGGCAACCTGTTGCGCATGTTTCCGCCCGAATTTTGTGGCCGCCCAATCGCTGACAACCTCCCGAACATCCGCCCCCGGATCCCAGGAAAATCGCCAGACCAGATACCGTGCCGCATCGCTCGGCGCATCGCCCGATGTTCCACCGGCATTGCTCACGCTAATGGCCCCTCGATTGAGCGCGAACTGCATTCCGCTTGCCACCCGCTCGGCGGCAAAGTCCATAATCGGAGCATCCTTGCCGCGCCTGAACCGGGCTGTCTCCACTTCCACATTCGTCTTGTGCGGCGAGCAGCCGAAAGTCGGATTGAGTTGCTGGAACTGCCATTGATCCGTGCGCGTCAGCTTGATGGAGACAATCAGGTTGTCTGTCGGGATCTCGTCGGTAAAGATCCGCTCGTAAACCTCCGCGATGCTGTGCTGTTCGTGGCTGCTGGTAACCCAGGTCCGGTGGATGTACTCCTTGCCGAATTCCCCGACAATCACACCATGGCAGGTCTTCAGAATCTGTTGATAGATCAACTCAAACGAACGTTGCTCCCGTTCGCAGCGATGATGAACCAGATCAAACGATTTCATTTCGCCGCGCGGGATGATCTCGCCCGTGCGGACAAGGATTCCGTCCAGTTCCGGCAGGGCACGCAAAACGCTGCGCAGTTTCTCACGAAGCATCTCCCAGAGATGCGGATCTTGTGTGCAAAGTTCGGCGTCCGCTGCTTTAAGCCATTCATCACGGTAAATCAGTTCATCCCCAACGAGGAAAACTCTCAGCCCCAGCTCATGGGCCAGGCGGATGTATTCACGAAAGGCTTCCCGGCGAATGAGAACCGACTCCGGCGCGGTATCCGGGCCGACCCACACCAGTTCATTTCGGTCGTACGGAATGAGATCCGTTGCGCCGAATTGGATTGCGCGGAGAAACTCCTTGCGCAACCTCTCCTGTTCCTTCTTGAATCCCGGATTGTTGGGATCGGCCAGGGCATTATCCGGCGGCGCCATGTTGTTGAGATGGCGTTCGAATTTTGGGAAACGGGTAACATTCGATTCGGGAATTTCGCCGGTCACTTTGATTCTATCGGCAACCCACGCCAACCCGGCAGCCGCCCCCAATGAGGAATATCCCAGCGCCGTCCATTGCTTGCGCCCATCGACTGTCTTGCAGGAAAAAACGAACCCCTGCGGATGGCGAGGCGGCGGGGGACAGAGGTCCGCCGGACCCACATAGCCCATAATCGTGTCCGCATTCGCGGCGGACTGCGGCACGAGACTCCACCCTTCCTGCTCCATTGTGGTACGGAGCACGTCCATCATCCCCACAACCGCCGGGTGATCCTGAAACTGCGGATGGATGATCACCGCGTATTCCTGCGCAGCAAGAATCGGCAGGGCAAATAGGGAAGACAGAAGCAGGCACCCGACGGACGAACGGATGATGAATCGCATGTAGATATTCTTGTGGCTTGCGGGATGAATAATCCGGTCCATTTAGAATCCCTCTCTCTACGTGTGGTAAAGCAGTAAGGATCCTGCATTTGGGAAGAAATGGCAAGGGCCATTGAAGATTCCCATGGAATCCTCAATGGCCCGCCGTGCCGGTTTTATAGGGACGTCTTAATTAGACGATCTGGCTGTAATCGAGATTAGCCAGTTGCTCGTACAGATGCCAACGGGTCTTGACATCCCGCTGACCGAGTTCGAGCAGTCGCTGCGCCTCTTCCGGCTTGCTTTTGGTAAGCGTGCGGAAGCGGATCTGCTTGTAAGCGTAATCCTTGTACGAAATGGTCGGCGCTTTGGAATCCAGTTTAAGCGGATTCTGGCCTTGCTCCCGAAGGGCCGGATTGTAACGGTACAGAGGCCAGTGGCCGCATTCAACCGCCGCTTTGTGCGTATCCATGCCGGCCGTCATGTCTATCCCGTGAGCAATGCAGTGGCTGTAGGCAATGAGGAGGCTCGGTCCGTTATAGGCTTCCGCCTCAACAAAAGCGCGGACGGTTTGCAAATCGCTCGCGCCCATCGCAACCTGCGCCACATAAACACTCCCGTACGCCATCACCATCATGCCCAAATCCTTCTTGGACAGCGGCTTTCCACCGGCAGCGAATTTTGCCACCGCGCCGCGCGGTGTGGCCTTGGACATCTGACCGCCGGTATTACTGTAAACCTCGGTATCGAGGACCAGAACGTTAACATTACGCCCGGAGGCTAAAACATGATCCAGACCGCCATAGCCGATGTCATACGCCCAACCGTCTCCACCAACAATCCAGACACTCTTGCGGATCAGGTAATTCGCCACATTTGCCAGGTTCTTCGCATCGGCGGAGTCGATTGTCGCGAGTTTGTCTTTCAACGCGGCAACCCGTTTCCGCTGAGCGGAAATCCCGGCTTCATCCGATTGATCCGCTTTCAGAAGGCTGTCCACCAACTCATCGCCGATCTGACCGGCCATCTTGGTAAGCAATTCCCGGGCGTATTCTCCCAGCTTGTCCAGGGTCAGACGGAATCCGAATCCGAACTCCGCATTGTCCTCAAACAGGGAGTTTGACCACGCCGGACCATAGCCGTCCCGATTTACTGTCCACGGAGTTGTCGGCAGGTTCCCGCCATAGATGGAAGAGCATCCGGTGGCGTTTGCAATAATCGCCCGATCACCGAACAGCCGGCTGAGCAGCTGTACGTAAGGCGTTTCGCCGCAACCCGCGCACGCGCCGGAAAACTCGAACAGTGGGGTCATTAAAGCGGTTCCTTTGACTGTGGAAACCTTGAGTTGGCTGCGGTCGTATTCCGGCAGACTCAAGAAAAACTTGAAGTTTTCGCGTTCCGTCTCGCGAATCGGCGGCTGCGGGGTGAGATTGATCGCTTTGCGGGTCGGGTCCTGTTTGTTCTTGCCGGGGCAGGTGTGGACACACGCGCCGCATCCGGTGCAGTCTTCCGGAGCAACCTGGATCGTGATTTTTTTGTCCTTGTATTCCTTGCCCTTTGCGTCCGTGGACTTGAATGTCGGCGGCGCATCTTTCAAACAGGCGGGATCGTAAATGTTCATCCGAATTGCCGCGTGCGGGCAAACCAGCGTGCATTTGCCGCATTGGATGCACACTTCCGGATCCCACGCCGGAATCTCGAGGGCGATATTGCGCTTTTCCCATTTCGTGGTTCCCGTCGGAAATGTTCCATCCTTGGGAAACTTGCTGACCGGGATGGAATCCCCACGCCCCGCGATAATCTCCCCGGTAACCTCCTGCACAAACTGCGGGGCCTCTTTCGGCGCCGGCGGCGGCATTTCAATCGTGCTGGTCGCCTTCGCCGGAACCTTCATTTCATGCATGTTTTCAATCGCTTGATCCACAGCGTTATAGTTCATTTTGACGATATCTTCGCCTTTTGCGCCGTAGGTCTTCTTGATTGCCTTCTTGATTGCCGCGATGGCTTCATCCTTCGGCAGGACACCGGAAATCGCAAAGAAACAGGTCTGCATGATTGTGTTGATCCGGGCCCCCATACCGGTTTCCCTGGCCACCGTGTAAGCGTCCACCACATAGACTTTGATCTTCTTGTCGATGATCTGCTGCTGGACCTTCCGGGGCATGTTCTCCCATGTCTCTTCCACAGGGTAGGGAGAATTCAGCAGAAAAACCGCCCCATCAACTGCGTATTGCAGCATGTCGTACTTTTCCAAAAAAACAAACTGGTGACAGCCGATGAAATTGGCCTTGTTTACCAGATAGGTGGAATGGATCGGTTTGGGACCGAATCGCAAGTGGGATATGGTGACCGACCCGGCTTTCTTGGAGTCGTATACGAAATATCCCTGAGCAAAGTTCTCGGTTTCCTCGCCGATGATCTTGATCGAGTTTTTGTTCGCCCCAACTGTCCCGTCCGATCCGAGACCATAGAACATCGCGCGAACAACTTTTTCACCCTCCGTGCTGAACGAGCGATCATAATCCAGGCTGGTGTGTGTGACATCATCCTCGATGCCGACAGTGAAATGATTCTTGGAGTCTTTCTTGGACAGTTCATCGAGGACCGCCTTGACCATTGCCGGGGTAAATTCCTTGGAGGAAAGCCCAAATCGACCCCCGATGACTTTCGGCATCGCGCTGAGCGGGCAGGTTCCATCAGCGAGACTTTCGCCCAACGCGGAAAGGACGTCTTTGTGAAGCGGTTCGCCGCTTGATCCCGGTTCTTTGGTCCGATCCAGCACGGCAATCGCTTTCACCGTTTTCGGAAGGGATTTCACAAAATGCTTCGTCGAGAAAGGACGATAGAGCCGGACCTTGAGCACACCGACCTTTTCACCTCTTTCCATGAGGTATTCCACGGTCTCGTGGGCGGCCTCCGCACCGGAACCCATCAGGATAATAATCCGCTCGGCATCCGGCGCGCCAAAATAATCGAACAGGTGATATTGACGCCCGGTGATTCCGGCAAACTTGTCCATGTATTTCTGGACAATATCCGCACACCCGTTGTAATACGGGTTGACCGTTTCGCGGCACTGGAAAAACACGTCCGGGTTCTGGGCCGAGCCGCGCAAAACAGGCTTGTCCGGCGAAAGGGCGCGCTCACGGTGAGCATAAACCAGGCTCTCGTCAATCATCGCGCGCATATCGTCCTCGCTGAGTTTTTCGACTTTCATAATCTCACTGGAAGACCGGAATCCGTCGAAGAAATGAACAAACGGAACTCGCGCTTCCAGTGTCGCCGAATGGGCGATCAGGGCCGTGTCCATGATTTCCTGGATCGAGTTGGAGGCAATCAGGCCGAACCCTGTCGATCGTGTGGCCATGACATCGCTGTGATCGCCGAAAATGGAGAGCGCGTGGGTGGCCACCGTACGGGCAGAGACATGGAACACCGTGGCGGTCAGTTCGCCCGCAATTTTGAACATATTGGGGATCATCAGGAGCAATCCCTGGGAGGCAGTAAACGTGGTGGTCAGCGCGCCGGTCTGCAAAGCTCCATGAACCGCGCCGGCGGCCCCGCCTTCGCTCTGCATCTCCACCACCGTGGGGACCGTGCCCCAGATATTCTTCACTCCATCCGCCGACCAGGCATCCGCCCATTCCCCCATGGTTGATGAGGGAGTGATGGGATAAATGGCGCATACTTCGCTGGTTTTGTGCGCGACGTATGCCGCCGCCTCGTTCCCATCCATCACAACCGTTTGACGTGTCATTCGTGAAACCTCCATGATTCTTGGCCGGAACAAACCATATCCATTCGCGCTCCTTCACCGCCTTCCGGCTCTGTCGAACAAAGGAAGAATCGGATTGGAAGGAATAAGAAAGGCAAGAAATGGCGAGTACCGGCTCTCAATTATAAGTTTATCCGGTTCTTTTATACCACAAACCGCCCGAGTCCGGCAGTCTGACGGGGTGCGGGTTTCTCTGTTTATCCTGACTTGCATGGTCTCATCTCTTCAAGAAACCACTCGCCGCGATTATTCTCGCGATATGCAACGGGTCTCACCCCCTCTTCTGACGGGCTTGTGAGAAATGCGGGTTAGAGGTGTCGGTACCAGCGTCGGCAGTTGTGCGACTTTGCCTGACATCCATCGGCACGGGGTGGGACAAAAAGCCGAAAAAAAAACTGCTATCACAAATCTGGTAACATGAGTATCTTGGGCGAGTTCCGGCACGGAAAAGCGCTGAATGACAAAAATAACATGATCCTGCCGGAGGTGGGAATTGAACCCACACCCAGGGTAACCTGGACCAGATTTTGAGTCTGGCGCGTCTGCCAATTCCGCCACTCCGGCCCGGCAAGATCACAAAAACAGAAATATCGAATTCTCGATTCGATTCTCAGGCGAATACCATACCGCGTCGTTGATCCGCTGCCAAGAACAGACCCGTTTCGTAAAATGGGAAACAATCATTTCTCCCTGGGGCTGGAGGTGTTCGATATGGTGTCGAGAATCCGGGTTATGCAGTCAGGCTTGGGTGCGGAAAGGATGCGCCGGATGTCATCCTCAGAAAAATGAGCAAGCAAATACCCCGCGATATCAAACACTCCGGCCCAGCATTCGACCACTTTCGAACAAGGCAATTTTCGATTCATTCGGCGGCAATAATTGAACGTCACCGGCCCGCCGAGCTGCGGACATCTCCAGCGCTCACGGTCATCATACATTTCCACAGAAGGATTCGGCGAATTCATCGACGCTCCGAAACGAACGAGGATTCCGACACATACGCTGTCATACTATCACACGATTCAATCTATGGTATGTCGCCCTGCTGCAAGCCGGCAACAGCGTGTCGGTGGGACTATGTTTCCCTCAATCCGGCGGGCTATCGGTTGTGGACAACCGTGCGGATATCCAGAAAATGCCTGTTTTGTATTCCGAGCGTGCGCATGGGAACCAGAAATGTCCGTGTGATCCCGACGGCGTCCAGGGAGTGCGCATCACTGCCGGATGACAACAAAACTCCGCGTCGCACACAGGTTTTTGTGAAACGGAGAAGGAATTCGCGATACGCCGCTGAGATGGCATGTCCCAATCGGAATTCGATTGCAATGGAGTTGCTTTTCGCCATATCGGCCAGCTCGATCAATTCATCGTCACGAATGGATTCCAGAATGGCCGTGTCGCCCCATGGTCCGAGGCTTTCGGTGTGGGAAAAGGGGTGGGGAATAATGTCCGCCCACGGTTTGGAGGCTGCCCGGCGGTGCAATGCCAGAACCCACTCCGCCATCTGTCGGGGGGTAGATACGCGCGGGATATATTGGTCGAACACATGATAATGGCTGGCGGCGAGCAAAATCACGTCGTAAATGTCCGCTTCCCAATCCGGGAGACTGACAATTTCGGGGGAGAGAACCTCTGCCTCACAGCCCACATAAACATCAAGAGGGGTTTCAATCTCCAGAAGATCGGCGCACGTTTCCTGAAAAAGAGCCGGATCGGTGTCCAGATGGCGATGGTCGGTGATGCAGACAACCTGAAAATGAAGCTGTTGGAACCGTTCCAGGACAGCCTTGGGAGTGCATTCGGGCAGTCCGCAGGATGAGCGCAATGTGTGGACATGAGTGTCCTGGGTCTCAAGAATCGTTGTTGCGGGAACTACCAGACTCACAAAAGACTCCTTTTTGCAGGGATACTGCGCCGAGTCGGCGCGCACGGTTTGAACTTTGCCGAAATGCCTGATAAGGTTGCATTCGGCGCCCATGAGCAGGTCGAAGGGTGGTTTTCCTGGCCGCTCAACGCAAGTTTACAGATTTCAACAGGTCGGAAAAGGGAGAAGAGACGATGAAAGACTTGGTCCGCCGTTTTGAAAATCCGGGGTCCGAATATCGCGGCAAGCCGTTTTGGGCCTGGAATGGCGCTCTGGAAGAGTCGGAATTGCGACGTCAAATCCGGATCATGCATCGGATGGGACTCGGAGGGGTTTTCATGCACTCCCGTGTCGGACTTGCCACGCCGTACCTGTCACCGCAGTGGTTTGACCTGGTCCGTGCCTGTGTTGACGAAGCCCGCAAGTGGAAAATGGAGGCCTGGCTGTACGATGAGGACCGCTGGCCCTCCGGCGCGGCGGGCGGCCTGGTTACGCAGGACCCCCGTTTCCGGCTCCGTCGGCTGCGGATGTCCGTCCACCGCCCCGACAAATTCAAATGGGAGGACGATATCCTCTCCGCCTGGGCCGCCGAGGTCAAAGGGACCACTGCCCGAAACCTCACCCCAATAATACGGGACAGCAAGATACCTTCTTCCGGTGTTATCCTTTCCTTCCGGAAAACGATTCAACCTCTCAGTTCCTGGTATAACGGCTACACATACCTGGACACGCTCTCCGAGGCCGCTGTTCAGAAATTTATTGAGGTTACGCACGAGAAATACCTGGAAGCCATCGGCAGCGAGTTCGGCAACGTTGTCCCCGGTATTTTTACCGATGAACCCAATTACGGCGAGCACCACAGACTGGACAAAACGGAGGAAGGCGTTCTCGCCGCATGGGAATTTCCCTGGACGGATTCTTTGCCCCAGGTGTTTGAAAAACGTTATGACTACTCCATCCTGGAACATCTCCCCGAATTATTCCTTGACGTAGACGGAATCGAGGTATCCCGCGCCCGCTACCATTACCATGACTGCATTACCGCACTGTTTGTGAAAGCGTTCGCCAGGGGAATCGGCGACTGGTGCGGTAGTCATCGCCTGATGATGACCGGCCACGCTTTGTGCGAGGAAACCTTGTCGAGCCAGACCTTCGTTACCGGAAGCGCGATGCGGTTTTACGAGTACATGCAGGCTCCGGGAATCGATAATCTGACGGAAAACAACTACGAATTCGATACGGCAAAACAGTGTTCCTCCGTGGCGCATCAGATGGGCCGTTCCTGGGTTCTGTCCGAGCTGTACGGATGCACCGGCTGGGACTTCCCATTCGAAGGCCATAAAGCCGACGGGAACTGGCAGGCGGTACTCGGTGTCAATCTTCGCTGCCCGCATCTCGCCTGGTACACCATGCAGGGAGAGGCCAAACGGGATTACCCGGCCTCGATTTTCTTCCAGTCGCCCTGGTGGCAGCATTACTCGAAAGTAGAAGATTACTTTGCGCGAATCAATACCGTACTCCACAACGGAAAAGCGGTTCAGAATCTCCTGGTTATTCACCCGATCGAGAGCATGTGGCTTCGATTCCGGGTCGATCATGAAAAGCAGAAAGAGATTCAATCGCTGGACCGCCGGATACAGGAGCTGCGGAACTGGCTGCTGGAGGCGCATCTCGATTTCGATTATGGCGATGAGGAAATCCTTTCCCGCTGCGCGGGAGTCACTGCCGGACCCTCCGGCGCAATTCTTGGAGTGGGGAAAGCACAATATCACGCGGTAGTTGTCCCGCCGCTTTTGACAATTCGGGCTACAACTCTTCGACTGCTTCGCCAGTTCCGGGAAAAAGGCGGATTGGTTATCTTTGCAGGCGATCCACCCCGGTATGTAGATGCGATAAAGGACCGGGATGCGCTAGAGATAGCCCAAACCTGTACGGTGGTTCCGTTTACCCAAAAGGCTGTTGTTGACTCGTTGAATGAACGAGTCCGTCTTGTCTCCATTATGGATCAAGGCGGTAATGAAATTCCGGCGCTTTTCTATCAATTGCGCGAAGATGAGGATGCCTGGTATTTGTTTATTGTGAACAATGACCGCAAAAACGGCTATGAGGCCACGATTCGCACCGAGCCTGTCGGCGCGCCAGAGGAATGGGACCCCGAAACGGGTAAACGATACGCCGCGGTACAAGAGAAATCGGACCGATTTTTGACCCTCCGCACGGATTTCCCGCCGACCGGCAGCCGCCTCTTTGTTATTCGGAAAAAAGGCCGCTCGTCGTTGCCCCCGCGTCCCCAAGAGAACACGGCCTCCAAGATCGTGTTGCGCAACAAACGGTGGGATATTCAGCTCAATGAACCGAATGTTCTGGTATTGGATCGACCGAAATACCGAATCAAACAGGGCGCAATCCGGGGGCCGGAAGAGATTCTGCGTGTGGATCAGAAGGTGCGCAAATCTCTCGGTATCCCCATACGCGGCGCGATGATGGTGCAGCCGTGGGCGCAGACAAAACAGGAAAAGGGACCGTCCGCGCCGATTGAACTGATTTACACGATTACAGTCCATGATTTACCCACGGCGCCGCCGGACCTTGCCGTGGAGCGCCCGGGTCGTTTCGAGATCTCGTTTAACGAATTTCCGGTAGACAGCGATTCCGAATGCGGGTGGTGGGTGGATCCGTGTCTGCGTCGCTTGACTTTGGACCCATCCTGGTTCCGATTGGGAGAGAATACGCTTGTTTTAAAAACCCACTACGGCTCCGCGGATGGCCTTGAGGCAATGTTTTTACTGGGTGATTTTGGGGTAAAGGTTCGTGGGACACAGACGAGTATGGAAACGCCCGTTCGTCAATTAACGTTGGGAGATTGGACAAACCAGGGGCTTCCATTTTACTGCGCATCGGTAATCTATTCCACCCACGCGACACTTCGACCGGCGAAAAATCGCCGGATTGTATTGGCCGTTCCCGAATGGAAAGGTTGCTGTATTCGGGTTCTTGTGAACGGTCAAGATGCCGGGATTATTGCCTGGCAGCCGCATGAAATCGACATTACGGGTTTCGTAAAACCCGGGGCAAACGATATCCGCATTCAATTGATTACCAGCCGCCGGAACGCATTCGGACCGTTACATCAGGCGAATCCCGAAAACAAATGGACCGGCCCGTTCGAGTTCATCACCAGCGGGGACCGCTGGATAGAAGAGTATAATCTCAAACCGCACGGTCTTTTTGCGCCGCCGGTGATTGAGATGAGGGAGCCGGTTTCACACTGACAGGCCCAAGCCTTCATGCGGTGTGTGCGGAATCCATGAATTGCCCCCACGGCCACCGCGCCGCCATTCCGGCGAAAGCCGGAATCCAGGACGCCGGTGCTACCCGGCTTCGTTTCCCCGATCGCGTGTCTGAACATAGAGAACAGGTTCAAGTCCCCGATTCCTGATTGCAGAATTGCAGCTGGTACAGGCGGGAATAGATACCGCCGCGTTCCAGTAGGTCTAGGTGGGTTCCTGCTTCGACTATTCTTCCCTGGTGAAGTACCAGAATACGATCCGCCCGTCGAATCGTGGATAGCCGATGGGCAATGACGATATTCGTGCGGCCGGTGAGAAGTGTTTCCAGCGCCTCTTGAATAAGCGATTCCGTCTCGGTATCGACGCTGGACGTGGCCTCGTCCAGGATGAGCAGGTGCGGGGCATGCGCCAGCGCACGCGCAAAGGAGAGCAGTTGTCGCTGCCCGACCGACAATGTCGCTCCTCGTTCCTTTACCGGTTCCTTGTACTCTCCCGGCAGATGCCGAATAAACGGATCGGCCTGGACCGTTTCACACGCGGCCCGGACCTGTTCCTCGGTGATTTCCGCGCGGTCCAGACGGATATTACCCGCAATATCCCCGGAAAAAAGAAAGACATCCTGTAAAACCAGACCGATCTGTCGGCGGAGAAATTGCAGGTCCATGTCCCGGATATCAATACCGTCAATGTAAATCCCGCCTTTTTGCGGATCATAAAACCGGAACAGAAGGTTAATGATTGTAGTTTTTCCCGCGCCGGTCGCGCCGACTACCGCAACCGTCTGCCCGGGTTGCACGGTAAAGGACACATCTTTTAAAACCCAGTCCTCGTCATCATAAGCAAACCAGACATTTCGAAACTCGACCAGCCCGGAAAAAGCGGGCGGGCGGACAGGGGAAACAGGATCGGGGATGATATCGTTCGTGTCGAGCATTTTGAAAATCCGCTCGGAGGAAGCCATCGCCGCCTGCATGATATTGAACTTATCCGCCAGTTCCCGTACCGGTGCGAAAAACCGGCTCATCGCCTGGATAAACAAAAATACCGTGCCCAACGTCAGCGGATCCGGTGAGCCGGCCGTACGAAATACTTTTTTTGCCCCGTACCAGAGTATCAGCGCCAGGGAAAGATTGCCCAGAAATTCAACCATGGGAAAGAATATGGAGTAATGAAACACCGTATCGACCTGTGCGTCGATATAATCCCGGTTGCGCTCGGAAAACTGCCGCGCCATGCGTTTCTCCTGCGCAAACACCTGGATTGTAGTCATCCCCTGAATACATTCCTGTAGGAAAGCATTGATTTTTGCCAGACGAACCCGCACCTCGCGGTAGGAGTCGCGAACCTTGCGCTTGAATCGAACAGAAGCCCAGACAATCACCGGCAGCACGGAGAAAGAAACCAGCGCCAATTCCCAGTCGATCCAAAGCAGCAGCGCCGTGGCGCCGATCAACAGGAACACATCCTGAAACACATACACCACGCAGTTGGAGAACATGTTGTCCAGCGCTTCCACATCGGATGTGATCCGTGTCAGCAGACGCCCGACCGGATTCCGGTTGAAAAATCGCAAGGAATAACGCTCTAGCGTGCGGAAAATCTGCATCCGTAAATCGAACATCGCACGCTGGCTCATTGCGCTTGTGAGATAAAGCACGAAGTACTGGACAAAAAGCGAAACCGTCAGAACAATCAAATACCATCCGGCAATTCGGTACAACCCGACGACATGATCCGGCCGGATGTACCGATCAATGATAATCTTGGTAAGATAAACAATATAAAGATCCAGGGCGGCAAACAAAAGAACGAGCAGCACAGCGGCAATGGCGATGTGCCGGTACGGGCGGAGATAAGTCAAAAGACGCCGCATCAGACGGCTGTCGTACGCTTTCCCCAGAATTTCATCTTCTTGAAAGGTATTGATCGGAGGCATCGTATTGGTTCTGTAAGAAGTGTAGCCTAAACAGAAATCGAATCAATTGAAAGCCGCATCCCGATTTATGAGAATGTCCGGGCGATGAGTCTATCCTCCATTCCGTGCGACGATCTTCCACCGATTATTCTGACCGTAGATGTCGAAGACTATTTTATGAGTCCGGAGGGGATTCCGGTGGAACGATGGGGAGAATATCCCTCGCGAATCCGTGAAGGGATGGCCGCCACCCTCGAACTGTTTGCCGAATACCGGGCACGGGCCACCTTTTTCTTTCTGGGCTGGGTTGCCGACCGGTTTCCGGACCTGGTCGCGGAAACCGCCCGACAGGGACATGAAATCGGAACTCACTTGTACGACCACAGGTTTGTTCACAACCAGACTCCGAGTGAATTCGAGTCCACATTGGAGCATAGTCTCTCGGCCCTCCAGGCAATGGGAATTACCGGAGTGACAAGCCATCGGGCGCCGGGATTCTCTCTTTCCCGAAACAACGTCCGGCAATTCGAGATACTGACTCGACTGGGAATCCGGAACGACTCCTCGATCAATCCCCATGCCACATACCTGTATGGGGAGCATGGCGCGCCACGGTTTCCATACCGGATCGGGGAGGTTTTGGAATGGCCGCCGGCAACCATCGAGGTTGCCGGGCGGGTATTTCCGGTGGGAGGAGGAGGAACCCTTCGGATTCTCCCCGCCTGGTATTGCCGCTGGGCAAGGCGGCATTACCTGTCTGAAGGATGGCCGCCCGTGATTTATCTGCATCCCTGGGAACTGGACCCCGCGCCGCCCAGAATCCAACTTCCTTTCCGTCAGGCGCTTATTCATCATCTGGGGCTTTCCGGAATGAGAAACAAGGTTCGGGATTTGTTGCGGGAACACAAGACCTTGACCCTGGCGGAGGCTGCAAGAATCTGGGGGGATTCCATTTAGCATAACATCTTTGAATTCAATAGATTGCAGACGAATTCCAGTTAATTTCGGGATTTTCCTCTTGAGAATACTTACCGTTTTTTTTGACAGAATTGCGTGGAATTTCTACAAAAATACGTTAAGTTTGAGAAAATGAAGGAGTTAGTGCAATTCCAGCAGTCGCGATGTCTCGAAAAAACCCCAATTTCCAGTGCTGGGAGTAAGAGTTTTCTATATAGATGTTTGTCAATTATCTCGCGAGAAATGCGGCAAAATTGACAATATACGATATTTTATTCCTTTTTCAAAAATAGAATTGATCTCCCGTAATTTCTAATGAAGATCTTGACGGGAAATCGTGGGGATGGTAGTTTGTAGCCGCTGCTTTTACCAACTCGTTTTAATAAACGAAACGTTGGGGAGTGGTCGAATGGCTAAGACGTCTGACTCTGGATCAGAAGGCTGGAGGTTCGATCCCTCCCTCCCCAGTACCTGAAAATACGTGACTTACGATATTTTTCCCCTCCAAAGAGGAAAAGGCGCCTGACAAAAAAATGTCGACTTAATCACCATTCCCCTCCTCAAAAAGGAAAACCCGATGACCCCGAAAGAACGCGTGCTGACTGCCCTCGCCTGCCGGGAACCCGACCAGGTTCCGCTGGATTACTCGGCGAATCCTGGAATCGACAGAAGGCTGAAAGCGCATTACGGACTTTCTCCCGATGATGATGAAGGGCTGCGGCTTGCTCTCGGTGTGGATTTCCGCTGGGTTGACGTCGATTATGTCGGGCCGAGGCTTCACCCCGAAATCCCCGGTCGCCGGGTCAACGACCAATGGGGGATTCGCACCCGCTGGATCGAACACGAAAGCGGCGGATACTGGGATTATTGTGACTTCCCGCTCAAAGAGGCCGATGAGGAAACCGTCGCGGCCTGGCCGATGCCGTCCCCGGACGATTACAATTACAAGCTGGTTCCGGAGACCTGCGACCGGTATCGGGAATATGCGCTGTTCACGGGTGGCGCGGGGCTTTGCGATATCATCAACAGCACAGGGATGCTTCGAAGCATGGAGGAAGTGCTGGTAGATCTCATCACCGACAACCCGGCCGGTCTGCTTCTGATCGACCGAAAAATCGAAATCCATTTGGAAACCACACGGCGCACACTGGAGGCCGCACGGGGGAAAATCGACTTCCTCTGGATGGGCGAAGACTTGGGCACGCAAATCGCCCCGATTATCAGCCTGGACCTGTTCCACAAGCACATCCGTCCCCGTCACCAGAGATTTGTGGACTTGGCGAAATCGTTCGACCTGCCGGTGATGATCCACACCTGCGGTTCAAGCAGCTGGGCGTACGAGGATTTCATCGAAATGGGAATCGACGCGGTCGATACGCTTCAACCGGAGGCGGTCAACATGTCGCCGGAGTACCTCAAGAAGACTTTCGGCGGACGGCTGGCCTTTCATGGGTGCATTTCTACCGCCGGACCGGTCGCAACCGGGACCCCGGAAGATGTGATCGCAAACGTGCGGCAAACCCTGGAGATCATGATGCCGGGCGGCGGATATTGCTGCGCACCCACCCATCAGCTTCAGGATAATTCCCCCACGGAAAACGTGATCGCCATGTACGACACAGCCCGCGAATATGGGCGGTATTGAGTCGATTTCGGATTTCAAAACAACGGGCCGATCTCAGGCCATAAAAAAACTCCACACACTCCTTCAGAGTAACAACCGGCCTGTCCTTTCGACCAAAGGGAGAAGTCTCATCAAGTTTATTTCAACGAGTTAATCACCACGCCAATCCTCCGCAGCCGTGAAAACGCGCAAGTTGGAAAGACCCTTTCTCGAAACACCGGTTCCTGGTCTGTCGATGGGCCGACCTTTCGATCAACCCAAGACACGCAGGATCAAGAACCGGCTCCGCACCGCGCTGCATTGGGAAACAGGGAGCCGGACTTGCGTTCACTGGTCGTCCGGGGTTTCGGAAGATTCGGGATGGGAAACATGGCGCCATGCATGTTGGCCTGGGTCGAACCGGAAGAAAAACGGGCGCTTCGGAACAAATTCCCCCAGCGGCAGATGGCTCAGTTCATCCTCAAGATGAAAATCCTCGGATGCAATATCCGGCCAGATCGGCAGAGAGACATACGGCGCGAAAACCTCCGCTCTGACCGTCAGCCACACCGCCGATTGGGGGGAATCGGAGAAAAGCAGGTCCTCGGGGGAGTACCCTTCTTCGCGAATGATCTCGGCGACATCCATGCCGTTGACCGTCTCAAGTGTCAGCGCGTGCAAGGGCCAGGAAAACCGCCGACCCTTCCCGATGGGGATGCGGCAGGAATCGGTGAGCGATCCGAGTTCCGCAGTTACCTCGCAGCGGAGAATCGTATCTCCGTGCGCGAAGTTGGCGATAACAAATCGAACACGGAGAGGACTCTGCCGTTCGTTTATGGCGAGGATGCAGATAATGGGAATCCGAAGTTTCCCATCATTGAGCGCCCCCGATCCGGCATAAGGGATCCGTTCCATTGCCGTCTTGCCGCCTGGATACAGGGTCCCTGACTTGACTGAGGACCCGGCGCATGGTTTCACCAATTTATGAAACTAGGATATAGTAATTTTTTCAATGGTCTCAGGTCTGTATGGAACAAATTCTCATGATTCGACGCGCTCTTGTCCGAGATGTGAAAGAAATCAAGTCGCTCAATGACCGATACCGGGAGGAGGGCAACCTGCTGCCGCGGTCATTGACAGACATTTATGAAAACGTGCGGGATTTTTTTGTGATCGACAAGGATGGGAAGATTGGCGGATGTGTGGCTTTGCATGTGGTCTGGGAGGACTTGGCGGAGATCAAGTCCCTTGTCATCGACCGGGAATTTCGAAAGAAGGGGTATGGGGACCGACTGTTTCTGACCGCGATGCGTGAGGCGCGGGATTTGCAGGTTGCCGATGTATTCGCGCTGACCGCGATTCCCGGATATTTCACCGCGAAGGGGTTCAAGGAGATCGACAAGTCCGTCCTGCCGCATAAAGTCTGGGCGGAATGTGTGAAATGCCCCAAGTTCCCCGATTGCGATGAGGTGGCGGTGATCGCGAATGTGACGGAATGGTTTGCAACGTATGGGGCCAAGTTCGGAACCGAGGAGGTTGCCTGATGTTTCTGGGAAAAGTAGTCGGCACGGTGGTTTCCACTCAAAAAGATCCGAAGCTGCGGGGTGGAAAACTCCTGGTTGTTCAGCATGTCACGATGGACCTCGAACCGGCCAGGGGGTTTGCCGTCGCGATGGATTCGGTCGGCGCCGGGCAGGGGGAACTTGTCATTTGTGCCTCCGGATCCTCCGCGCGTATGACCGAAGTTACTGAGGGGCTGCCGGTGGATACCGTGATTCTGGGGATTGTGGACAGTTTGGAGATCGAAGGAAAGATTGTATTTCGCAAGGAAGAAGAAGGTTGACCCCCCTCCATCCCCCCGTAAACGGTGGGAAGAATCTCCCTCCCTGTTTACGGGGAGGGCCGGGGTTGGGGAAAGCTGTTCTTGCGGGGAGGGGCGGGGTGGGGGAGTGCTGTTCTCACGGGGAGGGCCGGGATGGGCAAAGAAGGAGTAACCTGTCATGCAGATGGCGAAAGTAATCGGATCGGTTTGGGCGACGCGCAGACATTCCAGTTTGGGCGGGGTGAAACTATGTATTATCCAGCCGGTCGATCACGAGCGGAAACCACAGGGAGTGCCGTTAATTGCTCCCGATATCACCAACCAGGTCGGGCGTGGCGAGTTTGTCTTCTTTGTAGATGGCGGCGATGCAACCCGCCTCGCCCCCGGCCCACGTCTACCGTATGACGCGGCTGTAGTGGGGATTATCGACAGTTTGTCGACGGATGGGGAAGAACTGACGGAAGTGTGAAAACTGTGTAGGGCAACCGTCTTGGTTGCCGAATTATCCGATCATCTCCCCTGATTTCCCCCTTAAAAAAATGGCCGCCCTTTTTGAGGGGCGGCATGACGCTCCGTAGAGCGGCGCCTGCGAATCTTTCGTCTTGTTACGAATAGACTCTCAGGCTGAGATCAGTTACAATAACCGTACTATACAGCAATCGTAGCGGACTGTCAATACCTTCTATCGATCTTTTTCATGAGGAGGAATCCTTCCATGTCGGATTACACACTCGGAATCGACCTGGGGCCGAATTCTATCGGATGGGCGCTTGTGGATGAGAAGGCCGGATGCCTGCTGAATGCGGGAGTCCGCGTGTTTCCCGAAGGTGTGGACCGCGATCAGCAGGGCGGAGAACTATCCAAGAATGAAACACGACGAACTGCACGGGGAACACGTCGGCAGATTGCGCGCCGTGCCCGACGGAAGAAACGTTTGCTGAAACAATTGGTCGAAGCGGGTCTATTTCCGTCCGATCCCGGCGAACAAGAGAAACTGTTTTCCGCCGATCCGTATCAACTAAGGCTCCGCGCCTTGACGGAGCGTCTCTCCATTCATGAGTTCGGAAGAGTACTGATCCACCTGAATCAACGTCGCGGATTCCTCTTAAACCGAAAGAGTGACCGGGTCAAGAAAAAAGAGACTTCGGACATGCTGAAGGAAATCAGCGAACTGGCGAATCGGATTGAAAGTGGCGGGCATCAGACACTCGGCGAGTACCTGGCTGTCTTCCAGGAAGAGTCAAGGCAGAGTTCTGCAAGAGGATTGCCCGAAAAGATTAGGGGCAAACATACCCGGCGCGATATGTACGAAAGGGAATTTGCTCTCCTCTGGCAAAGACAGCAGCAATACCATCCCGATCTGCTCACCGATGACCTTCGGCAGAAGATTCATGATACCATTTTCCATCAGCGTCCCTTGCACCCGGTTGCGAAACTCGTGGGGCGATGCGAACTCGAACGTGGGGAACGCCGATGCCCCAGGGCGGATAGGCAAGCCCAGCGGTTTCGCCTGTTCCAGGAAGTGAATAACTTACGGTTGCTCGACATGACCACGGGCGAGGAAAGGCCCCTGGAAGAGAGGGAACGCCGGACATTACTGGAATACCTGGCAACGGGGAAAGAAAAGAGTTTTGACGATATCCGCGAGAAACTCGGATTCTTTGAAAGCTGCAAGTTCAATTTCGAAGATGCAAAGCGGACAAAACTTCAGGGAATGCAAACGGACGCGATATTGGCGAACAAGAATCTCTTCGGGAAACACTGGTACGACTTCCCGGAACCGAGAAAGAACGAGATTGTCGAAACGCTTCTCGAAGAACAAGACCCGAAGGCCTTGATTGAAAAGGCCGTCGGAGAGTGGTGTGTTACTCCCGAAGTGGCCGAGAAATTGGCGGATGTGGATCTTCCTGCCGGGTATATGAACTTCAGCCGGAAGGCCATCGAGAAATTGCTGCCTCACCTGGAGCGCGGCCTTCCCCTCATGGCGGGAGATAATTCTCCGTCTGCAATGACCGAAGCCGGGTATCTTCGACCCGATCAAAGACGATCAAAGCCGTTGGGATTCCTGCCCCGACCTCCACAGGACATCCCGAATCCCATTGTCAGACAGGCGTTGCACGAAGTGCGCGGTCTGGTCAATGCCATTATCCGCGAATACGGAAAACCGGCACGGATTCAGATTGAATTGGCAAGGGAAGTGAAAGGCTCCTTGAGAAGCCGTGAGGAAATTCTCAAGACGAACAGAGAGCGGGAAAGAGAGCGCAAAGAGGCCGCTCAAAAGATTGAGGAAGAGGGGCATAAACCCACACGAGACGCCATCGAACGATATCGCCTCTGGGAGGAACAAACTCATATCTGCATTTATTCGGGAAGAACCATCAGCCTCGCGCAAGTACTCGGCGGCGAAGTGGACGTGGATCATATTCTTCCATACGCGCGCAGCCTGGATAACTCCTATGCGAACAAGGTGCTCTGTTTCCGATCCGCCAACGCCGAGAAGAAAGACCGAACGCCTTATGAGTGGCTTGCGGAATCCGATGCGGCCCGCTACGACGAAATCCTTCAGCGCGCACAGAAATTGCCGTACAACAAACGGCGTAAGTTCAGCCGGAAAGATGTGGAACTGGACCATTTCATCGCTCGGCAGTTGGTCGATACGGCCTATATCAGCCGGAAAGTGGCGGAATATGTCCGTTGTCTTGGTGCAGATGTTGTTTGCACTAAAGGTCAGTTGACCGCCGAATTGCGCCATTTCTGGGGGCTTGACAACATTCTCAATCCGGCCTGGGAAGGTTATGAGAAATGCCGGGACGATCATCGTCATCATGCCGTCGATGCCATCGTGATCGCCTTGACAGACAGATCTCGCCTTCAGCAACTCGCAGCAGTCCGGCGATATACCCGCGATCCCCTGCAAAGAATGCTGCCGCCGCCGTGGGACAATTTCCGCGACGACGTGGAAAAGGCTGTGAATGCAATCAATGTATCCCACCGCGTTAGGCGGAAAGTGTCGGGAGCGTTGCACGAAGAAACCATTTACGGGCCGACAAAGCAGGAGGGAGTCTTTGTTTATCGCAAACCGGTGGAGTCTCTCACCACCAGTATGATTGAGGATATCCGCGATCCGTCCATCCGGGAAATCATTGTTCGGCGTCTGCGAGAACACGGCATCGATCCTTCAGCGAAACAGAAGATCTCCGCCGCTGTTTGGAAAGAACCGCTCACCATGCCGTCCGGTGTGCCGATCAAGAAAGTGCGCCTCCTCAGAAAAGACAAGACAGTTCAACGCATTCGGAATGGAGATGCAGCGGCTTATATCAAACCCGGCAGTAACCACCATGTCTGCATCTTCGAGATGCCGGACGGGAAACGAGATGCCATCTTTACTACTATGCTCGAAGCCGCCCGCCGCACCAGGGATGGGGAACCGATTATCCGGCGGGAACACCCAACCTGCCCGGAGGCGAAATTCCTTAGGTCCCTGAGTGCAAATGAGATGGTGATCATTGAAAATGGGGGCAAAAAAGAACTGTGCCGATTTGAAACCGCCGCCGCAACAAGTCGGCAAATGTGGTTCCGCCACCACACATTCTCTGGGAAGAGCAGTGACAAACGGGGACAGATTAGCAGGATGCCGAACAGCTTTGAGGGACGGAAAGTGACCGTGGATCGCTTAGGGCGGATTCGCTGGGCGAATGATTGAGGGCACAATTCGTGCGGGAGGCGGATCGTGATCAAACAGACCATCGAGATTTCGAGCAAGCCGACCCATCTGCGGGTGCGGAACGGCCAACTGCAGATCGAACAACGGGAGGATGAATCGAAAACAACCGCAAGCGTTCCGTGTGAGGATATCGGTATCCTGGTGGTGGACCAGGTTCAGACCACGTATACCCACAGCGCGCTTACGACATTGGCGGAGTCCGGGGCGATTGTGCTGGTCTGCGGCCAGGACCATTTGCCGGTCGGGATGCTGTTGCCGCTGGCGGAGCACACCGAGGTGGTCTGGCGTATTGCGGAACAGATCGACATTTCAAAACCGCTTCAGAAACAATTATGGCGTCAGCTGGTCCAGGCAAAGATTCGCGCCCAGGCGAAGAACCTCCCGGAGAACACCCCGCAGAGGACGAGACTCTTGAATCTTGCGCAGCGGGTCCGGTCCGGCGATCCGAGCAACATGGAGGCGCAAGCCGCAAAGGTATACTGGTCTGCCTGGCTCGAAGAGAATCATCCGTTCCGGAGAGACCCGGACGGGAAAGACCCTCTGAACAGCCTCCTGAACTACGGCTATGCGGTGCTTCGGGCCGCAGTGGCGCGGGCGGTGGTCTGTGCGGGATTGCTCCCCGCCATCGGGCTTCACCATGCCAACCGTTCGAATGCGTTCTGCCTGGCGGATGACCTGATGGAGCCGCTTCGCCCGCTGGTGGATGCCCGTGTCCGGTCGCTGTATGGAAGCGGCTGTCGGGAAATCGATCCGGCCGCCAAGCAGGAGTTATTGGGGATTCTGACGCAAAAAGCTTCGTCAAAAGATGGCGCGACGGGGCCGCTTATGGTATCCTTACAGCGAATGGTGGCATCATTGGTTCATTGCTTCGAGGGAAATGAGAAGGAAATCGACATCCCAACTGCAGTCGACACTTGCGAATCATGCAATTGAGCGGATATCGGTGCATGTGGATTGTTGTCATGTTCGACCTGCCGATGGATACCAAGAAGGCGCGCTATGCATACGCGCAATTCCGGAAAGAACTGCTGAAGGACGGATTCGAGAAGATGCAATATTCGGTGTATATCCGTCATTCCTCAAGCGAGGAGAATGCGGAAGTTCACGAGAATCGCGTGAAGCGGACTCTCCCCCCAGACGGGGAGGTTCGGATTCTCACGATCACAGACAAACAATTCGAGCGGATGCGCGTTTTCTGGGGAAAACGCCGCAAACCGCCCGAATCTCCACCCCAACAACTGATGTTTTTCTGAAGCCTTCTGCACCTAACTCCCTGTCAATTCAGGACTTGCGACAGGCAGATTGTAACTGATCCCAGCCTGAAGTCAATCCGCAACACAGACAGAAGAGAAATCGCCGCAATCAATTGTAACTGATCCCAGCCTGAAGTCAATCCGCAACGGTGAACACTTCGGGCATTGTCGGTCGTACATTGTAACTGATCCCAGCCTGAAGTCAATCCGCAACGAGGAACCGCCTGCAACCGGGGAGGAACCTATTGTAACTGATCCCAGCCTGAAGTCAATCCGCAACGAATAAGGTTGGCGAACATCGAGGACACTGATTGTAACTGATCCCAGCCTGAAGTCAATCCGCAACCGTTGTATTCGATGGCTGCGTCCGGTAAGCATTGTAACTGATCCCAGCCTGAAGTCAATCCGCAACATCCTGATGGTGGTTTCGGTCTGTCCACAAATTGTAACTGATCCCAGCCTGAAGTCAATCCGCAACACACCGGAGCATTTGGATAATTCATGTACGATTGTAACTGATCCCAGCCTGAAGTCAATCCGCAACGCCCCTGTCAATTCGTCTTTTCGTACCGCAATTGTAACTGATCCCAGCCTGAAGTCAATCCGCAACCACTGCGTCCACAGTGTCTATTGGGCCTTTATTGTAACTGATCCCAGCCTGAAGTCAATCCGCAACAGCCCGATACACCGAGCGGCAAGCGGCTTCATTGTAACTGATCCCAGCCTGAAGTCAATCCGAAACAATAGGACCCAACCGCTTTGCCGGTACTCTATTGTAACTGATCCCAGCCTGAAGTCAATCCGCAACGGTTGCATAGGAGATCCCTGATGCCTGTGCATTGTAACTGATCCCAGCCTGAAGTCAATCCGCAACATCGCAATCGGGTCCCCTGCGATGCGGTAATTGTAACTGATCCCAGCCTGAAGTCAATCCGCAACGTTGTTTTGTCGGGGCATTTTGTCGGAAGTATTGTAACTGATCCCAGCCTGAAGTCAATCCGCAACTATCGCAATCGGGTCCCCGGCGATGCGGTAATTGTAACTGATCCCAGCCTGAAGTCAATCCGCAACGATTTGGCGTTGGTGCAGCAATCGGGTGGGATTGTAACTGATCCCAGCCTGAAGTCAATCCGCAACAAATACATTACCATCGCTCGGCGTGGTGGGATTGTAACTGATCCCAGCCTGAAGTCAATCCGCAACGATTTGGCGTTGGTGCAGCAATCGGGTGGGATTGTAACTGATCCCAGCCTGAAGTCAATCCGCAACAACAGGATGGACACGAGACGGCGATGTCCAATTGTAACTGATCCCAGCCTGAAGTCAATCCGCAACAAGACTGAGTTGACATGGGCGCAAATGATAATTGTAACTGATCCCAGCCTGAAGTCAATCCGCAACAAGCGCTTCACTCGATGTACC
>Ga0116148_1001032_pt1 | contig 31817 bp, 34 predicted proteins | sample AD_UKC055_MetaG_FD_89786 | JGI IMG/M metagenome (GOLD analysis project Ga0116148, IMG submission 89786) | Active sludge microbial communities of municipal wastewater-treating anaerobic digesters from USA - AD_UKC055_MetaG | ecosystem: Engineered > Bioreactor > Anaerobic > Digestate | place: USA...
AGCTCCCAATGAGGAGGCAGGAAGAGAGCTGCTTGAGAAATTTATAGATTCTTCTCTTGGTAAGAAATATCCGTATATTGGAAAATCATGGATGGCAAATTGGGGAGAACTTAGTACTTTTTACAAGTTTTCTCCTGCCCTTCGGAGAATTATGTACACAACGAATACAATCGAACGTTTTAATTGCGGCCTTCGTAAGGTTACTAAAACGAAGCAGGTTTTTCCGACGGATGACTCAATAATTAAAATGCTGTATCTTGCTCAGAGGGATATTTTTAAGAAGCAACGATCACAGATGTATAAATGGGGTTCTGTGATGACCGAGCTGTTGGCGTTTTATGAACAGCGATTGCTGCCGTATCTGTAAAATTGGTAAAAAAAGTTTACACAAAATACTTGACATGACCATACATGATTTTTAGTTTAAATGACTTGTCATATTTCTTTCTTATACATTACTGTAGTCTCCTTTTGTGTTTATCTCAAGAATGTTAGTCCACTGTATTTCTACAAAATATGTGTCTTAATTTCTGGACTCATTAAAGTACATACCGGGACAATTCCGATGAGTACAGGCATAACTACTGGAAATATTATATACTGCAGTATATAATATTTTAAAAATAAGTTTGGAGTTTTTATGCTTAAAATTATTACGGTTTTTATTGTTTGTTTAACAGCCCGCGGAATTGAGTATTTGGTTTTTAGAACAGATCAGACGTTTATAGGTGAAGCTTTTATTCATAAGCTTTTCGGTATCCTTGTTTTGTTTTTTGCGGTGAATAAGGCTTACACATGGAAAGAAACAGGTTTTAATAGAACAAAAAGTTTAAAACATATTATTTGGGGCCTGCTTCTGGGATTTGGAGTCTTTTTTGTTGCCTACAGTGTTGAGTTACTAATTCTCCAGTCAAGGGATCAGAATCCGCTTCTTTCTTTTTACGTTACAAGCTTTAGTATATCAGGCAATCAGGGTATGAGTACCGGATTCCTTTTCCTCCTTATCTGCATCATGGGAAATATTATTAATGTAATAATGGAAGAAGGCGTGTTCCGGGGTTTATTTATAAGGATTGGAGAGGAAACATATTCTTTTTGGAAGGCTGCTTTATTTGCTGCCTTATTATTCGGTCTTTGGCATATTGCTCAATCGGTAAGACTGTACATTGATGGTGACTTATCAGCTGTGGAAGCATTATCTTCTGCAGCAGTTTATGTTGTAATTACGACAATCATGGGTATTAAATATGCAATGCTTTTAAAAATTACGGGCTCCGTTTGGCTTGGTATGGCTGAACATTTTGTTAATAATACGATTATTAATGTTTTGCATGTTACAGCTTTGGAAGGAATCGATACTCAAATGAGTTTGCGTGTTGCAGCTGCACAGCTTTTATCATTGTGTTTTGCTGTTATTCTTTTTATTATTACAAAGGCTAATTCAAAGAAAACATTCCGCTAAGGAGCGCTAAAATGCCGTATAAAATGCAGAAACTTGAAGAAGGAATACGCGCTGCTGTTTCTTTTATTAATGCTGTTAATAAACAAGACCCTGTATTGCTGGAATCTTTACTGGATGATTACTGTGTTTTGCAGACATGGTGTAAAGATGAAGTAGTAAACGGTAAAAAAGCAGTCTGCGGATATTACTCATCCTACTTTGTTCAGTATCCCCGGTTATCAATTACTGTAAAGGAAATTCATAACATGGGAAAAAAATGTATACTATTATGCAGTATACATAATGAGGATTCGGATTCTTCAAATATACCCGGCATGATGTTTTTTGAAGTAAGAAACACAAAAATTATCGGTATGAATTTTTTTGCAAAAAATTGATATGTTAATTTTTTTATGTTACAATACATTTTATGATAGATAAAACAAACATAACTATTAAGGCATATGATAACAATGCTGTGGAATTTACCAGCAGATTCATGGACTTATCTTTATATAAAAAAAGTTTTGAAAACTATGCTGAATTCCTTCATGATGATGATACTGTTCTTGACCTCGGTTGCGGTCCGGGAAATGTAAGTATCTTTTTATTACACAGTAATCCGTCTTTGAAAATAACGGGCATTGATTTATCCGAAAAAATGATTGAACTTGCAAAACAAAATGTTCCTAAGGCTGATTTTATTATTGATGATATCCGCAATATTCAGAACCGGTTTACTAAAAAATTTGATCACATTATTGCTTCCTTTTGCCTTCCTTTTTTATACGATGACGAGGCTAAAAAGTTTATGAATGACTGCTCACTTCTTCTTAAAACGGGTGGTCATATGTATCTTTCTACTATGATGGGGAAGGGGTATCAGTATGAAATTCCGAGTTTTTCCAAGGGCGATAAAATGTTCTTCAATTATTATTCAAAAGAATTTCTTCAAGATTGTTTTGAAAAAAACTCATTGTCAATAGCACAGTACTCAGTTCAGGACTATTACAATAAGGACGGTTCTGTTCTTAAAGATATGATATTTTTCCTGCAGAAAAAATTATTATAATATAAGGATGAGTCATGAAAGTTTTTATAGTATATTGCCATCCGTCACAAGATTCATTTACCAGGAAGGTATATGAATCCTTTACCCGCGGTCTTGATGAGGCCGGTACTGCATACTGTACTTCCGATTTATATAAAATGAACTTCCTTTCAGATATTACAGAAAAGGAATACTTGAGGGATTCAAATTATTCTAATTCATCTGATATTGCCCCTGATGTTCTAGAAGAGCAAAGGAAAATAAATACTTGTGATGCTATTGTATTTATCTATCCGGTTTTTTGGACAGAAGCTCCAGCAAAACTTGTAGGCTGGTTTGACAGAGTCTGGTCATATGGTTTTGCCTATGGCGATAAGACTATGAGAGTTTTGGATAAGGCTCTATTTCTTTGTACTGCAGGGCATTATGTTGAAGATTTGGAAAAATACGGTCTTCTGCAGAGTATGAAAAAAGTTATGCTTGGCGACAGAATGTTTAAGAGGTCAAAGACAAATGAATTTATTGTTTTTGGAGGTATGACCAAAGATAATATTCAGTATAAAGAAAAAATGGAACCGGTTTACCTTCAGACGTCGTATGATAAAGCAAAAAGTCTTTTTGATGATGAACAATTTTTCTCCCTTGACGGTAAATATTTTACTGCTGTTGAAAATACAGATTCGGGGGAGGTTAGTGATGAAACTATTTTTTCATACCGCCAAAAGGATTCTGCCGTATGGGCTGAGTATTCCGGAGGAAAAATTATTAGGGGTTTTTTAATAGGAACAATGAATACTGATAAAAGCTTGAACTTTATGTATCAGCATTTAAATACCGATGGATGTGTGAGAAGCGGAAAATGTAAATCTATCCCCAAGATTAAAGATGACGGGACACTTCAGTTTATAGAGAGCTGGGAATGGGAAACAGGTGAGAAGGGTAATTCAATAATCCAAGAAATCTAAAATGAAAAAAAGTATTTTAGATGAAAAATGATAAAAAATGGTGCATAAAAATACTGCATGAAGGTGATTGTTTTATTATTGAAAGGTGTTACATATAGACGCATATTTTAAAAGAGGGATTATACAGTGAAAAAAATTATTGTTTGTATGGTGTTATTGTTGCTTATTTCTTCTATTTCGGCTCAAACTTCTTCTCCAGAAGAAAGTAAGATACCTGTAGAGTTTGGAATAGAAACAGATCTATTTGCCTGGAGAATAGGAGAACTTTTTGAAAATATTTTTCTCGGTGCCTGGATTGGAATTCCTCATTGGAAATTTGCACTTAGTGCCGGAGCTATGAATGTTAATCCGGGGCATCTGCCGGATTTGGTAAAATCAAATACTACCTACCTTGCTCAGATACGGGCTGACTGGTTCTTAAGCAAGGAACTTGAAGGTTTCTGGGCCGGTCCGTCTCTCATAGCTGAAAGAGCAGATATTGTAAGTACAGAAAATTATAAAAACCAGCTCTTTATTATGAGCGGAGGTTTTAGTACCGGCTATCTTTTTAAGGCCGGTCATGTATATTTTGGTCCGTCTGTATCAGTTCATTTTACGTTCGGCAAGCCTGAATTAACTGTATATGAAGGATTTACATATCCCATGCCGCCTTGGAGCTTTGAAACCGGATTCAGGTTCGGGTATCAGTTTTAGTTATTCATAGTTGATTTATTAATTCGAATAAGGTATATTTTACAGTGCAAAAAAATCTTTTACCAATTTTAATCTTTTTGTTGATCTCCAATTTTCTTTCTGTTTTACCTGCTCAGTCTAATGAAGTATTTCTTCAAAGTACTCCAATTTTTATTGGGGAAAAAGAATTTACAACTAAAATTGACAAAGTTAGAGTTTCCCGTGAGCCTTTGGCCCTAGTCTTAAGCGGTGGGTCTGCACGGGCCTATGCTCATATTGGGGTATTGCGGCAGCTTGAAAAGGCTGATATTAAGCCTGATTTTATAGTTGCAAATTCAATGGGTGCAATCATCGGTTTGCTATATGCTTCCGGTTTTTCTGCGGATGATATTGAGTATATTATTACCACAGTAGATTTAAATACTTTTTTTGATATTGTAATGCCCCTAAAAGGCGGCTTATTATCTGCCCGCTATTTTAAAGAAGCCTTATCGCGTTTATATCCGGAACGAAAGTTTGATATAACAGACTCTGTTATTCCGATTATTGTTCCGGTTGAGGATCTCATTTCAAAAAGACAGATCTGGTTTGCACAGGGCGACATAACCAAAATTATGACTGCAGCCTTTGCCATGTCTTTTATGATGGAGCCGGTTGAATATGTTTTGGAAGACGGAACTGTCACAAAACTTATAGACAGCGGCACCATAGATTTAGGTTCGTTATCTATTGCACGAACCTTTACGTCAAATATAATTCTCTCAACCGCATTATATGAGCCGAGTATTAATCTTAATAATCCTGTTGTTGTTTTAAATAGGTCTTTTTCAATAGGAAAGGAAAGATTCTTAATTGCCGACTATCTTAAAATGAAGCCGTATCTCATAAGAAATGATGTTGAAGACTTTTCTTTTATGGACTTTGCAAAAGTAACTGAAATAATTAAACGCGGTGATGAGAGCACAATAAAATTTTTAATGTCAGAGAGTGTTATAGAGCATGACAGTTTTTCAAATATAGATGAATTTGACGCTCTTCGGCTGCTTCGTCATAATTCAGCTCTTTCTTTCTGTACTCAAATTCAAAAAGGGATATATCCTTATAGTCAGTCTCCCGTCTTCGGGGTGAAAATACGGCCTAATCTTTCTGTTATAGATAATCCTTTGTTCCTTTTGTCTGAAAAATTCAGCCTTGGCGCATACGGTTTTTTTGATTATAAGAATTTCTTTGTTCGAACTGGGATGCACAGCAATGTTATATCTCATTACGGTGCAGACATTTTTGCCCGTTTCAGAACTTCATACGGACTGCAGGTACAGTCGTCAGTTTCCTATGATGTGCCGTATCATGATATTACACAAGGCAACTTCTATACAGGTCTCCTGACAAGCTGGCGTATTCCGCTTATAAAGAGAAGTTTTTTCACTCCTTATGCAGAAGCAGAAATGATCGGTAATGAAGTTTGTTATCCGGACTTATTATTTTCCAGGACCGGTGTTTCTTTTGATCTATTAGAAGGTTCTTCATTTTCTTTTTCGTTTAATCCGTATTATTTTGCTCAAACTGAAAATATGCAAACGATCTATCACGGATTGGGGCTGCAGTCTTTCGCAGATTTTCATCCGGCACCTTTCCTTGGTTTCAAGCTTTCTGAGTCTTTCCGTATTACTCCCGGACAAAAAGGTACTATAATGCTTCCCTCAGATAATTACAGGGGTATTGTATCCGCTTCCTTTAGTGATGAATCATCAGGGCTGGTATCTATTAGTCAGGCGGAAGTGTATTGGTATTCAAAAAATACCAGGCTTACAGTAATGGAGGCATTTAAGCTTGAAAAACTAAAAGCTGGAATATACGGCGACTTTTTATGCAGTTATTCAGAATCTGAAAACAATCAAATAAAATATGCATACACACTGGGCCTTTTTACCCGCGGCACTATTTCTTTGTCCGGACTTGCCTCTTTTACTCTTGAGGCGGGAATCGGATGGGATTTTACCGAAAATACAATTGATGCTTCATTCTCATTTTGCCAGTACTGGTAAAAAATACCAGTAGGTCATGTGAACAATTTCTTTACTGCGCTCAATCTTTTTAGCTTTTCCAAAGTTGTAAGAAAAGCTCTCTGTGTTAATCCGTAACCGCTTTTTCTCGCTTTATCGATTATAGCGCCGTATAAATCGGCTGCAGCATAGAGAATAAATCTGCTGTCCTTGTCATATAAATTTATTACAGCCAAACCCTCTTCATATTTTTTTTCTGCAATCGAAGCATAATACTCCCATAAACTCGTAAATTGCCCGCTTGGCCTGTGTACAGCATTGATCTAAATCAACGCTGTATTCCGCTAATTTTTCCCGGGGAAGGTACACTCTTCCTTCTTTATAATCTTCTCCAACGTCGCGAAGAATATTTGTAAGCTGCATAGCAGTCCCAATATCAGAGGCACTTTGGTGAAGATCATCCCTATGCTGAACCGCCAGTATGGGAAGCAGCATGTCGCCCACGCTGCCTGCTACATTGTAGCAGTAGGTAAACAATTCATCTTCTGTTTCAATGTTTTTTTGTTCAGCATCTGCATACTGTCCTTTGAACATAGCTTTAACAGCTTTTATATTAATTGGAAATATCTTTTGTACTTCATCCAAACATCTGTATATTGGATCATCAATAGATTGACCCAGTAAAAATGAATCAAGTTTTTGTTCTTCCTCTTTAAGAAGAGATACATCATGTTGTAAATCCCCTATATTATCAAGGCGGCGGTTGAGTGCATAATACACCCATACCGCCTCTTTTTTTGGGGAGGGAAGTCTGTTAAAGGCCATGTAGAATGTTTTTGAGTATTCCTTCATGACCTTTCTGCAGTATTCAAAGTCTCTTTTATTTTTTTTGCTTATCATCTTTTAAAATTTCCCGGACAGCAATTTCGGCACTGGTTAATACAATCGGCACTCCGGCTCCGGGATGATTGCTTGCTCCGGCAAAATACAGATTTTTAATAGTCTTTAATGCAGCCTGAGGGCGGAATGCGTTACTCTGTTTGAGACTTGGACGCAGACCGAAGGCAGCACCAAACTGTGCATTGAACCGGCGTGTTAAGTCGAACGGTGTTATAACAGTTTCGCTCACAATATCTTTTTCGATATCTTTGAGCGCATCAATCCGGTTAAGAGATTTAAGTATCTGAGTTCTAACTTTTAAAAGGAAGGCAGGATCATCCCAATTGGTTTTATCAGTTTTGGTCTCAGATACGGGAACAAGAACATAAATCCCGTCTTTGCCCTTCGGCGCAAGATCCGGGTCAACGGTGCTCGGTGCATAGACATAGATTGACGGCTCTCCGGGGAAACGGCCTTCAAAAATATCGGCAATATTCTGATCAAAATCTTTTGAAAAGATGATGTTATGCATCTGTATTTTACCCTTAAGATTTCGTTTAAGTCCGAGATAGAGCAGGTAGCCCGAGCACGAATAATCCATAGCATCAATTTTTTTGTCAGTATACTTGCCCTTAAGTTTTTCATCATCTATAAGATTTTTCACTGCATAGGGGAAGTCTGCGGTGTTTAGCACTATGTCAAAATCCATGTCTTTTCCGCCTGAACGAACGCCGTGAGCCTTCCCATTGCGGATAAGGATTTTATCGACCGGGGCCGAAGTCTTAAGTTCAACCCCTTCTTCTTTGCAGAGTTTAATCATAGCCTCTGCCATCGTTCTCATTCCGCCCTTCATGTACCAGACGCCGTAGAGCATCTCTATCATGGGAATCATGGAATACAAAGAAGGCCCCTGATACGGTGAAATACCGATATACAGTGTCTGGAAGGCAAGCATTTTCTTGATTTTGTCGTTTTTAACAAATTGGCCGATCATGTGATCTGCACTGTCAAAGGTTTTAAGCTGCATCGCTTTTATCAGTGTTGAGGGGTTAAAAAAGTCTGTCGGTTTTCTAAAGCTTTTTACTATAAAATGATCGCGTGCAAGAATGTAGCGTGTGTAAATGGTGCTCAAATACTTAAAAAACCCGTCTGCACTGTCTTTTTCCATGGAATCTAAAAGATTATGAAGAAGAGTCAAATCTGAGGGAACTGATATTGTTTTATCAGGATAATGGAGATCATAGAGGGTAGTAAGCTGTTCCATTGGAATGTAGTCTTCGGGATTTTTACCGCAGTCTAAGAAGACCTGCCGGTAAATTTCGGGCATCATGACAATGGTCGGACCCAGATCAAACTTGTAGCCGTCTTTTTCAATTCTGTTCATTCTGCCGCCTGCGAGTGCTTCTTTTTCAAAGACAGTCACTTTATAACCTTGATGCTGCAGACGAGCTGCACTTGCCAAACCCGAAACTCCGCCGCCTATAACTGCAATAGACTTCATAACTCCTCCTGAAAATAATTGATGATGCAAATGTTTTCTGTTTGAAAGAAATTGCCTATGTTTAGTTTACAATGTATACTCATAGTATGTCTGAAAAACGTTTTTTTTGCAATCAGAATATTTTTGCAAATTACACCCAAAATTACATCTTTTACACCCTTTTCAAACCGTATATATCAGCTGATACTGAAACTGCATTCGAAAGAGAGTTCTTTTGGATGACATCATTTTTAAGAGGTAGAGTATGAATTCTGCATTAGTAATTTCCATCGTATGTACGTCCATTGTGTATGTCTTAGACTCAATAACTTCCGGAGGCTCCCTGGCCTTTTTGGATGTATCTGTGTTTATTACGATTCTTGTAAGTCCCCTGCCAGCGCTGGCATATACAAGATCTATTAAAGATTTTTTTACTCTTCTTTTTTCTTCTAAAAAGAAGAGACAATTACTGTCTTATGATCAGATTCAAAACTCGTATGAATCTATAAAGCTCGTGATGAACATGATACTAATAGCCGGAGTTTTTATATCGCTTATAAGCGGCATAGCACTCATGTATAATTGGGATAATAAACAGTTTGCAGGACCCAATGCAAGTTCCCTGTTATCTTCTGTCTGTTATGCATCACTATTTTATTGTGTTCTTCTGCCGGTAAAACTCCAATGTAAATATGCGCTCCTTTCATTTATGGATGAGGGAAGAAGCCCGAAAAGTACAGAATCTTCGAAAAGCGCCAACGGGTTTAAAATAGTATCTGTAATCGGAATCAGTATTATTTTTATAGCGGTGCTGTTTTTATACTCCTTTGTTTTCTTAAAAAATAGTAAAAGTATTCCGTTTCCCTTTAACCTTCCTTCTATTGTTCTTTTATGTGTATCTGCAATCGCTCTTGCTGTTTCTTCGGGAACTTTTTCTTCTGGCGGTCTCGGCAAAGCCGGTGAAAAATCTTCCTATTCAGTCTTGTGTAAAAAAAGGGAGTTTGTATCGTGTCTCATTTCCTGTATGGTATTTTCAAGTATTTTTATCAGCTTGAGGGGCATTCTTTCTATACTCTGTAATCTGGAAGACAGCAGGGCTCTTGTTCCAAATACGTATGTAGCATTTTTACCGGTTTTTTATGCACTTGTTGCAGCTGCGCTCTTATTACCGGTGAAAACCAGTCTTTCAAAAAAAATCAGCAGCATGAATCAGGAATAGGGTATGAAGTATTTTTTGTACAGAACTGCAGCCTTCGTCTGTATTTTAATTCTCTGTACACTGGTTCCAGGCATTGCATTGAATCAGATATTTATACTTGAAGAGTTTCTTCTCGTCATCTGCGGTGCCGTACTTTTTTCCCTCATTCCAGTTCTCCAGGAAATCAAAAAGGGAAATAGGGTTTTGTTTCCCTATGCTGTTTCTCTTATTGCAAAAAATGCTTTTGTCTCCGGTGTTTTTATCAGTCTGATATTTATACTATCTGATATTAACACCGCTGCGCTTTTAGGCGATGAAGACGGAGTTGTAACTTCACTAATAATGCTTGAAAATATGAGGCCCTTTCTGTATGGGGCATTTCTCTGGATCATTTTGTATACTAAAAAGAGTAATACTGATAATTGTACTGTCTCAGAAAAACCGGAATCTGTGTCTGCACCCGTATTATCACGCCGGGAAGAGGAAGTAGCACGGCTTGCCTCCAGCGGGCTGACAAATTTGCAGATCGCAGACAGATTGTTTATTTCAGAGGCAACAGTTAAACGGCATTTAGCAACAATTTTCCAAAAAAAAGGCATAAGTTCAAGAAAGGAATTATAAGCTCTCTTCTTGAACTTATAATTCCAGCCGGGAACTTTAGATTACTTTTTGAATAATAATCCCGGTTTTTCTCTTTTTCTCGTCGCGCTTTTGTAAATTATTTAGTAATCAACTATATCAATTAAACTGGAAACTGTAGGTTTTTTTTCCTATGTTCACATACCTTCTTAGAAAGTATTATAATAGTTAATAATATAGCCTCTATAATAAGGGCAGAGAAAGTGAAATAAACACAGATAAATGTGTTTTAGGAGCGTTTATTTTGTTGCAATCATGTGAATCCAAGGGCAAAATCCCGACACCATTTATTCAGGGTATTTTTACAGCAGATCCTTCTGCTCATGTTTTTAATGGAAAAATTTACATTTATCCATCCCATGATAAGGGAGAGGATGCGGTTTCAAATGATACCGGTGATCAATATGACATGGAAGACTATCATGTGTTTTCCTGTGATGACCCATTTTCCGAAGTAAAGGATCATGGTGTTGTACTTCATGTAAATGATGTTCCATGGGCTGCAAAACAAATGTGGGCTCCGGATGCTGCATATAAAAACGGGAAGTATTACTTTTACTTTCCTGCAAAAGATAAGGATGATATTTTTAGAATAGGTGTTGCAGTGTCTGACAAACCCGAAGGTCCTTTTACGCCGCAGCACGAGCCGATTAAGGGAAGTTTTAGTATTGATCCTGCTGTGTTTGTGGATAATGACGGTTCTTCTTATATGTATTTCGGCGGTTTATGGGGCGGTCAGTTGGAGAGGTGGCAAACTGGTTCCTATATGCCGAATGCAGAAGGTCCCGGTTTACATGAAAAAGCGCTCGGTCCTCGTGTTGCTAAATTAAAAGACACTATGCTGGAATTTGACGGCAGTGTTCAGGAAATCACCATTTTAGATGAGGAAGGGAACGCCTTAAAAGCCGCTAATACGACAAAACGCTTTTTTGAGGGTGTTTGGGTTCATAGATACAAGGATACCTATTATCTGTCATATTCAACCGGCGACACACATCTTCTTGTGTATGCCACCAGTGATAATCCGCTTGGTCCCTTTACCTATCGCGGTATAATTCTTGAGCCGGTTAAGGGTTGGACTACACATCATTCAATTATGGAATATAAAGGTAAATGGTACTTGTTTCATCATGATGCTGCTCTTTCCGGTGCTGATAATAAGCGGTCTGTTCAGCTTAAGGAACTACATTATAACGATGACGGAACAATACAGACAATTACCCCCTGACAACAGCGCCTGCTGAATAAAGAAACCGTTTATAGCTTTATATAGAACCCGGTGTTTTATATGAATGAGTATAGGCGGTTTTTTTTATTACAGTTAAAAATTCTATATGAAGAAGCCGAAAGATATTCTACAAGCACTGTTATTTTTCACATTATGAGGCTATAATAATTTTTAAGAAGGGGGCACCTCATGGTACGGGAAGTACGGCTAACAGACGCAGAAGATATTACCCTGATTTATAACTACTACATTGAAAATACTGTTATAACCTTCGAAGAGGTGAAGGTTAGTGTGGACGAAATTACTAAAAGAATTAAAGAATATACTGCCTCGTATCCATGGTTTGTATTTGAAGAGGACAAAAAAGTTATAGGATACTGCTATGCATATCAATGGAAATCAAGATCTGCGTACCGTTATTCCGCCGAAACTGCAATCTATGTACAGGAAAACCGTCACAGTAAGGGTATTGGAACTGCCCTTTATACACATTTGCTTCACGAATTAAAAAAACGGGGTATTCATACCCTGGTTGCAGGGATTACACTGCCGAACGAAAAAAGTGAAAAACTGCATGAAAAAGCCGGATTCACGAAGGCTGCACATTTTAAGGAGATAGGAAATAAGTTCGGCACCTGGCTTGATGTAGGATACTGGGAGCTTCAATTAAAATAAAAAACGTAAGGATGTAAACGTGCTTGTAAAGGCTCTTGAAGAATATGTGAAAAATAGTACCGTATATTCACATAGCGAATATGATCTCTATATCTCCGATGTTGTCTTTTTTTATAAAGGTTTGCTCAGTAAAAATATACCGCTCGTAAGAATTGTTATTGATTTAAAAAATACAACAGTTCCGTGGGAATCAATGATAGATAGTGTACAATTGCATCTTGAACAGGCAAAAAAAAAGTATAAAAAAATATTCTGTCTGTGGTACATATGTTCATCTCACGGCGGTATATATTTGTATGAAACTTTTGCTTCAAAGGAAACAAAAAAAATCGGAAAACTGCGGAATTCTTTTATCATTTTTAATACTGATAACGGAACTGTTTCATTAGGGCCGGGTCATAAGCATAATAAGATTTTTACAGAGCGTTTAGCAGCAATGTTAAGATCAAGCCGTTTTTTCACCCGGGAAAAGTGGCTTGAGAACATGTTCGACATTTTTTTATTATGCGACAACATTCGATATAAAGGCGGTTTATTATGAAAAGAAAATCATTTACTTCTTCTGAGGCTCAATCGGTCGGGCCTTACTCCCATGCTGTAGAGATGGACGGCCTCATTTTTTTATCGGGACAAACTCCGCTGGACCATACAACGGAAACTTTAATAGGCGGCGGAATAAAAGAACAGACACAGCAGTGCTTTAAGAATTTACAATCAGTAATTAAGGCCTGTGGACTGAGTATGGACGATGTCATAAAAACAACGGTGTTCCTCACTGATATGAGCAATTTTAAGGAAATGAATGAAATTTATGCAGCACAATTTAGTGAACCCTATCCTGCACGTTCAACAATCGGTGTTAAGCAGCTTCCTCTTAATGCCTTAGTTGAAATTGAAATGACAGCAAAAAGGTAAAACATGAAATTAACACCGCCTTCTCCGCATACGGCCTTTATTCATACCAGAAAGTACTCGTATATAGTAATTATACTGTCAGTACTGCTGTGCGCCGTGAGTGTAGGTGTTTCCTTTTGGTCAATAAATCGAAGCGAAATTCTTCATGGCGACTTAATACGAAGTCAGATTTATGAACTTAAAAAATCATTTTTAAAAGATTCTGTTGATAATATGATAAGTCATATTGACGCAGTCCGCGAGTCTATTCTAGACCAGGAAAAACAGAGGGCTCAAAATCTGGCTCATGTTATTGGTTTTCTGCTCTCTGAGAATTCTGAGGCCTCTTTACAGAGAATAAAAGCATCTGCAGAACAGGAAAAGTTTTCCTGCACAGTACATAATTTGAATACAGACCAGAAAATCTATGTAATACAGGAAATCCCCTCCAATAAGATTGCTGCCTATGTATCTGTAAAAGTTACTAATTATGAAATAGCATGCGGTATACCGCAGGATGTGGTTGACGAAATAACAAAAAAAATGATTCATGATGAAATCCATGCTCAAAAATTTCATAATAATTCGTATATGTGGGTAAATGAGATAATTAATTGGGACGGCGGAGAAGGGTATGCTGTTCGAAAAATCCATCCGAACTTAAAAGATACCGAGGGCATGCTGCTGTCCACATATACCGAAGATATCAAAGGCAATAAACCATATTTAGAAGAATTGGAAGGAGTGAGAGAAAACGGTTCGCTTTTTTCACGGTATTATTTTAAACGTCTGGAAAGCAGTGAAATCTCTGAAAAATTAACCTATGCATCGGTGTACAAAGATTTTAACTGGATTGTTGCCATGGGAATTCATGTTGATGATCTTGAATACTATATTCAGGAAATTAAAAAATCTAGTGATGAACTTAATACTCAGGTGTATATAATTACAGCAGTTATTATAATTCTTTTCTTTACAGCATTTATAGCTCTTGTTACTATAACCGGTTTAAAATACATAAAACAAACAAGGGCGGAAATACGCAGCGAAGCCAATCGGGATCCCTTAACCGGCGCATTAAACAGGCGCATTGGAAACGAGGTTCTTCGAAAGAAATTTATACAGTTTAAACAGGGAAAACGGAGCCCTTTAATTTTTTCTATTGATATTGACAACTTTAAGCAGATTAATGATGTGTACGGCCATGATGCAGGCGATATTGTTCTTCGAAAGCTTGTTAAAGTAATCAGGGGTACCATGAGGGAGACCGATTTCTTATTCAGGTGGGGAGGAGAGGAGTTTCTTGTAGTCTATGATGCGGAAAACACCCAGCTTGATTTTTTAGCCGGCCGTTTGAACACTGCTGTTGAAAATAAAGTGATGGAAATAACACATTTTCAGCAGAATATTACAAACTTTGCAGGTTTTGACACGCTTAATCCTCAAAATACTGTAAACAGCGATAATGAAGGCATGAAAACTGCGAAAGATGCCGTATCAATAACAATATCTATTGGCGTTTCGTGGTATTCAAATCTTGACCAGAGTTTTCATAATGCAATAAAACGTTCAGATATTGCACTCTATGATGCTAAGTTGAACGGTAAAAATACGTATAGAGTTCAAAATCCGTAATTTTTTACAAAAGAAACAGTTTTTAACTGCTGAGGTGTCAAAGTATATTATGGCGGATATATGGTTATCCTGATTATTTAAAGGAGTTTTTATGGACGATACGCAGACTAAACAGGAATACGACAAAGGGAATACTACTTTTTTTGGTCTTCTGCTGGTAGCTGTCGGAATTATACTGCTTCTCAATGCATTATTTGACTGGCATTTTCTAAGAATGAGGAATCTCTGGCCCTTATTTTTACTGGTGCCGGGTCTAACCTTTGAATATGCCTACTTCAGCAACAGAAAAAATCCCGGTCTTCTTGTCCCCGGCGGCATATTAACGGTAATGGGCTTTCTATTCTTTTTTGAAATAATTACCGGCTGGCGTTTTTCTGAATATACCTGGCCTGTGTATATTTTTTCGGTTGCTATAGGACTGTATCAGCTGTATTGGTTTTCGGGAAAACCGAGGGGACTGCTCATTCCTGTTTTTATTTTGACCTTAATAGGCGGAGTTTCGCAGGTACTTCTTTTGCTTGATCTTTCATTTGCAATACTGAACAGTTCAATTATTGTTCCCTGCATTTGTATTGGGCTGGGTTTATTTTTTATCTTTGTACGGAATACTAAACCGCCGAAGAAGTGAGCAATGAGCAATCGTTCAATAAACTGATATCAGTTATAAAAACCGTACATGGTAAAGTCAATTTCGCCCTTATCGTTTACGGCAATTCCTTCCTGTCTAAGAAATAAAAGCTGCTGAATAAAACCCTCTCCGGAAAGCTTGATTTGCGCGATGCCGTTTTTCCCTTGACCCGCAACACGATGCCAGGGCAGCTTTCCTGCCTGCCATCGAGTGTGCAGGACTCGTGCTACCTGCCGCGCTCCGCCTGGAAGCCCTGCAGCGAGGGCTACACGGCCGTAGGTTGAAACCTTGCCATAGGGTATTGCTCTGACTGCATTTTCTATAGCAAGGGTGGTTTTACTCAGCTCCGTAATTCTCTTTTCAACATCCATTATTTTTTCTTTAATAAGGCTGCAAAAGGATTGTAGGTGTCGCTCACTTCTTCGTGTTTTAAGAATTCGGCTGCATTTTCTTCTTCCTCTTTAGAAGGAAGGAGCTTGAGTGAAATTCTTTTGTTGATGCTGTCAACGTCTTTAATGAGAACAGTAACGGTATCTCCGTTTTTAAATACTTTCTGAACATTATTGTAGCGGTCGTCTCCGCGGATTTCCGAGTTATGTAGTAAACCGTCGATGCCGGGTTCTAACGATACAAAGACTCCGAAATTGGTAATGCGCACAACCTTGCCGGTATGTTTAGAATCTTTTTGGTAAGTATCGACAGAGTCCCACGGATCATCCTGCAGGGCTTTTAAACTAACACTCATCTTTTCAAGTTTCCAATCAATGCGTAAAATTACAACATCAATACTTTGGCCGACTTGAAGCACTCTTTCTACCGATGTAACCCGTTCTCTTGAAATTTCAGAAATGGGGAGAAGGGCCTGAAAACCTTGAATATCAATAAAGGCTCCAAAGCTCTGGAGTGATACAACCGTACCGTTTACTGTCATGCCTTCTTCGAGTGTGTCTTTGAGGGCTTCCATGTTTTTTTCATGCTTTTCATTAAGAATAGCTCTGTGTGATACAGTAATAGATTTTCCGCCGTCTTTATATTCAATAATTGAAAAAACAAGATGTTTGCCGACGGGAGTCGAGTTTTCTTCCTTTTTTAAACCAATCTGTGAAAAGGGGCAGAAAGCACGCTTGCTTCCAATAGTTACCTCATAACCGCCCTTAATTTCCTTATCTACTACACCTTCTACAGGGATTTTATTTTTAAACGCGTTTTCAATCATTTCATCATTGGCGCTCTGACCACTTATACGGGTGGTAAAACGCATTTCTCCCCGCTGATTTGATAGAAAAAAGACATCGATTTGGTCGCCTTCCTGAACCGTAACTGTTCCGTCTTCTTTTGTAACTTCAGCCTTATCGAGTATACCCTCGCTTTTCCCGCTGAGCTGAAGAAATACACAATCGCTGGTTATTGCCACCACCGTTGTTTTTACCGATTGACCGGGAACAAGCTTTTCCATCTTTGCCAAACTTTTTTCAAATAACTCTTCAAATGAATCATCGTTCTTTACTGATATCGAATCCATACATCCTCTTTTTTTATATAACATGTGCAGAATATGAATAGCTATTCTGCACTATCAGATTACGGGAAACAGCCTCTAAAGTCAATTATCAGTGTGCTTTCGAGTGCCTTAGTTTAAATGTTTTTTCCGGTGTCACCGGCTTTTCCTGCTGCATCTGCTGCATCTGCTGCCTTTTTTAGTTCTATTCTTTTTTTCCTGAACTCCATGATGGGATAATCTCCCTGAATAAGAAATTCTCCCTGCCCAATACCGCTTGTTTTTGGTATTTGCGTATTAACAACGCGCCTGTCCTGATGCGCTACTATGAGGTTAAATTTTCCTGCAACCCACATGATAAAGTTCCGCAGAAGAGGCATCCTCATAAAATTCTGATAAAAGCGCAAATACAAAAGCGTATGAGTTTCATCAACGGGAACGAAAAGACCGAGAACACGGACTTTTTTTGCTATATAATTTTCCCACATATTAGGAAGAATACACTCCAGTTTAAATTCCTTATCGGGATTAGGAACAGGAACATCTTTTATCCCTCTTGGAATAGAGCCGTCATCAACCTTGTTATATACATAGTGATAAAACATCGTGTCATTTTTCCACTCCAGACCCGGGCCTTCTACAAGTGTTTTATTGCCTTTGCCGATTTATCGCCTAATTCACGGGATTCTAATACCGCATACCATAGATTTCTTATCATACCTACATCATAAACTGAGCGGATAAAACTGTAAAGGAAAAAGAAATAAATGCATTGTATTCTATTTGACTAAATAAATATAAATAGTATAAATATATTAATAGTAAAAACATATAAATATGTTTAATGATGTTATGCTTAAAAAGTTTTTTTACTATTAACTCTTTTGTGCTTTGTATTTCTGTTGTATTATTAGGAATGGAGGTTAAGATGGAATTTTCAATTAGTACCCCGGCCTTACTCTTTTCTGCTATTACAATACTAATTCTTGCGTATACCAACCGTTTTTTAACACTGGCCACCCTAGTTCGTCAGCATATAGCGCTGTATAAAGAAGACCCTGATGACAGCATTATGCGCCAGCTTAAAAATTTCAGGCAGAGAATTATTGTCATAAAATACACTCAAATAGTGGGAGTCTTAAGCTTTCTGTTTTGTGTCGTGTCCATGTTTTGTATATTTTTAGGCTGGGTAATACCTGCAGAAATTGTTTTCGGTACAAGTCTTGTGCTTCTTTTTGTGTCGCTGCTCCTGTCGCTTCATGAGCTATTCTTATCAATAGGAGCGCTCGATGTTGAGATGCAGAAGGTTTTTAAAAAAGATAGAAAAAAGGAATAAGTATGGAAAAACATCACGAAGATACTATCGATGATATTTAAAATATGGAAGGTAGAATGCATATGAGAAGAAAAGACAGAGAAATAACTGATAAAAAAGAGATCGAAGCAATTATTGATAAAGCTCGAAGCATAAATCTGGCGCTCAATACCGATTCTTATCCGTATATAATACCCCTGAGTTACGGCTGGTCTTGGGAAGATTCGTTGTGTTTTTATTTTCACTGCGCTAAAGAGGGACGTAAGATTGATCTCATAGCAAAAAACAATAAGACAGGGTTTGAACTCGATACAAATCATGAGCTTGTTACCGGTGAGACTGACTGCGACTGGGGGTATAAGTATGCGAGCATCATAGGAACAGCCTGTGTTAACGAGGTTTTCGGTGAAGAAAAAATGAAGGGACTGCGGTGTCTTATGGCTCATTATGGAAAAACCAGTAATCATGTATTCTTGCCTCAGGTAGTGGAATCAACACGGGTATTTAAAATTGAGGTTATGAGTATGAGTGCGAAATCAAAAAAATAGGTATGTTGTAAAAACAACAGACAATGCTGATATCAGGCTGTAATATGTATCAACTGAAAGGAGATTGACAATGAATGTACAATTAATACAAAGTTTAAATGCAGAGCACGCACAGCTGTCCTCTTTACTGTCTGATATTAAGAATGAAGGTTCTCTAACCCCAAAAGCACTGGAAAAAATTTCACTGGTAAAAGGCGCCTTAATAAGTCACTTAGCGCATGAAGACAGAGATTTTTATCCTGTGATGAAGCAGGAGGCAAACATAAATCCGTCTCTCGCCCAGCTTCTTGAAGTGATGGGACGCGATATGAATGACATTGCAGAAGCTGCCCTTAGTCAAATAGCCGCCTGGGAAAAGGGGGAGGGTAAGGAACGATTTACACAGGACTGCAGCAGTCTCATATCAGTGTTGAGCGACCGCATAAAGAGAGAGGAACACAGTCTTTATGCAAAATACCTGAAACTAGTCCGGTAGATTATCAGTTTAGAAGTATTCTGCGTTTAGTGACTTTATTACTTGCACTTTACGGTATTACCTTTTAACATTATAGAATAAGTACAAATAGACAAAAGTACCAAGGGGGTTATATGAAGTATTCAATTGGATTAATCGGTTTAGCCGTTATGGGCAAAAACCTTGCATATAATATGGCAGATAAAGGTTTTCCCGTTGCGGTGTATAACAGAAGTCCTGAAAAAACACGGGAAGCGGAAACTGAATACGGAAAAGAAACACTTAAAGGTTTTTTTACCCTGGAAGATTTTGTGAGCGCTCTTGAAAGCCCAAAAAAAATTATGCTCATGGTAAAGGCCGGAAGCGCGGTGGATGAAAGCATAGAACTTCTTCTTCCTCTGCTCAGCCCGGGCGATGTCATTATTGACGGCGGAAACTCACACTATGAAGATACGGAACGCAGAACTGAATATCTAAGAGAGAAGGGACTTTTATATCTTGGAACCGGTGTTTCAGGCGGAGAAGAAGGGGCTCGAAACGGGCCTGCCGTTATGATTGGCGGAAACAAGGCAGCCTACGAACTTGTAAAGCCTGTTCTGCACGCAATTTCTGCAAAGGCCGAAGGAGAAGACTGCTGCGGTTTTGTCGGAAACGGGGGAGCGGGACACTTTGTTAAGATGGTTCACAACGGCATTGAGTATGCCGACATGCAGCTCATCGGAGAAGCCTACGCAATTCTGCATACGATGCTCGGACTCTCAGCTCTTGAGCTTTCATCTATTTTTGAAGAGTGGAACAAGGGCGAGCTGGAAAGCTACCTCATAAGCATTACCTCTGATATTTTTAAGAAAACTGATGAAGAAACAGGAAAACCCTTAGTTGATCTCATCCTCGATAAAGCCGGTCAAAAGGGAACGGGAAAATGGACGGGCCAAATATCGCTCGAACTTGGAAGCCCGGTGCCGACAATTACCAGTGCTGTGTACGACAGGTATTTATCAGCTAAAAAAGAAGAGCGGGTAAGCGCATCGAAGGTCTATTCTTCCCCTAAAATTTCCCCCCAAGCTGATAAGGGCCTCATTGAATCTGTCCGGCGGGCCTTGTATGCCAGCAAGATATGCGCCTATGCGCAGGGGTTCAGCATGTTAAAAGATGCTTCGGCTTCTTACGGCTGGAACCTTGACTACGCTCAAATAGCAAAGATATTCAGGGGCGGATGCATTATCCGTGCTAAATTTTTAACAGAACTTGCAAAAGAGTTTTCGTCAGATAATGCGCTTGCAAATATTCTTATATCTCCGTACTTTACCCGGACAATAAAGAACTATGAACAAGACTGGAGAAGGGTCATTTCTCTTGCAGTAGAAAACGGCATTGCGGTGAGTGCATTTTCTTCTGCTCTGTCATACTTTGACAATTACCGCAGCGCTCAAATGCCGATGAATCTGCTTCAGGCCCAGAGGGATTACTTCGGGGCGCACACCTATGAACGAACCGACAAGGAAGGCATCTTTCATACACGATGGTAATTGATTTAGACATGAATTTTGCACTGTCAGGAGTTATGTATGAGTAAAGCACTGAACAACGAAAAACTTTCTGCTGTCTTTATTATTTTCGGGGCAACCGGGGATTTAACACATAGAAAGCTTATGAGCGCCCTCTATAATCTTGTACGCGACGATCTTTTAAGCGATAAGTTCGCCGTTGTTGCAATAGGCAGGCGCGATATAAGCGAAGAAGAGTATAAGGACAGCGTTCATGAATCCATTGTAAAGCACTCAAGAAATCCTGTGGATGCAGATGTCTGGTTAAAGCTCTACAGGATGATACGCTACTATAAATTTGACTTTACCCAAAAAGAAGGCTATGCAGACCTGCACGAGTATTTGCGAACCGTTGATGCTGAGTCCTCTACAGAGGGTAATAGAGTCTTTTATCTTGCTGTTGCACCTGAATATTTCGAGACAATCGTTAAAGGTATTCAGGGGGGGAAGATGGCGGACCGCTGCGGAGGGTTTTGCCGCTGTGTTATAGAAAAGCCGTTCGGTAAGGATCTTGCTACCGCGCGAAAACTTAACGACGCCATTCTGCAGGTTTTCCCCGAAAAAGATATTTACCGGATTGATCACTATCTTGGAAAAGATATGATTCAAAATATTATGGTGCTCCGCTTTTGTAACCCTATTTTCGAGTCAATGTGGAATAACCGCTACATAGACAACGTACAAATTTCCCTGACAGAAACACTGGGTGTGGAAACACGGGGAGATTACTATGAAAACTCGGGCGCCATGCGCGATATGGTGCAGAATCATATTATGCAAATATTGTCGATGGTTGCCATGGAGCCTCCGGTAAATTTGAAGATGGATTCTATCCGCAATGAAAAGCAGAAGGTGCTTGAGGCTATAGAAGATATAGACTGCGCTTTTTTAGAAAACAATGTTGTTTTCGGCCAGTATGATAAGGGGAGCATTAACGGAAAAGACGTATGCGCCTACCGCGATGAAGTAAAGGTCGGTAAAGACTCTGAGACAGAGACCTTTGTCGCCTTAAAGCTTCATATAAATAACTTTCGTTGGGCGGGAACACCTTTTTACATACGAACGGGAAAGCGTATGGGAAAGACATCGGGTGAAATTATTATTCAGTTCAAAGACCTTCCTCATACCCTGTTCAAAAAAGAAAACGCGAATGCACAGCCCAATCTTTTAGTTCTGCGCATTCAGCCTCAGGTGGGTGTATTTTTTCAGTTCAATACCAAGGACTTCTCATCTCACAGCGGTATAATACCAGCTACAATGGACACCAGTTCTGCCAGCTCAGCTAGGTCTGCACAGGGCAACACTCCCGAGGCTTATGAGAGGCTTATGTATGATATATTACGGGGCGACGGTTCTTTATTTTCCCGGTGGGATGAGGTAGAATCTGCCTGGATAATTGCAGACAAGCTCATTAACTACCGGGAACAGAAAAAAAGCGCCTTTCCAAACTATGAGGCCGGAAGCATGGGTCCAAAGAGGTCAGAAGAACTGCTTGCAAAAGACGGAAGAGTCTGGCGTGAAATATAAAAGGAAGGATTATGAACATTACCGTTAATACAGACAGGATGTACGACATATCGATGCCCATAGAAGAAGGCATGAAGGTATATAAGGGAAAGACGGACAAAAAGCCCCATATAAGCCTTTACTCTGATTTTAAAACAGGAACCGCCTATGAGAGCGTTCTTTCTATGAACCTCCATACCGGAACGCATATTGATGCGCCTCTTCACATGATTGAAGAAGGCGGGAATCTGGAAACACTTTCTCTTCGCTCTTTATTTACGGTGTGTACTGTTCTCGACCTCACCAAGTGTACGGGCTCTATTAGTAAAGAGGATCTCGAACATTTCAGTATTACACAGGGGGACTTTCTTCTTTTTAAAACCAAAAACTCCTTTACCGATATTCTCGAAGGAGACTATGTGTATCTCGATAAAACCGGTTCTGCCTATCTTGCCCAAAAAAAAATAAAGGGTGTCGGTATTGATGCGCTCGGTATAGAGAGAGCACAAAGCGGACATGAAACCCACTTAGCGCTCATGAACGAAGGAGTACTCATCATTGAAGGCCTGCGGCTGTCTCATGTACCGGAAGGAAGGTATGCATTGTCGGCGTTTCCTCTGAGTATTAAAGGCGTGGAAGCATCTCCAGTGCGTGCCGTCCTCATGGATCTCGTGTAAGGTAACATACAGAGCTTTGGCTCTTCACAGGTATAAGAATAAATTCTGATAGACTTTTATAGTTCCTCTGTTGTATACTGATAACTGCTATACAAGTACACAGGAGGCTTATATGAAAGCAATTGAGAGAACAGACGAACATCACATTTTAAAACATGCTCATTTTATGTCCCTTACCAATAAATCATCGTACAAGGTAGTATTTTTCGGCGATTCAATTACAAGAAGATGGGAAGACAACATAGCGCTTTGGAACGAATATTTTGCATCCTTTACTCCCTTAAACATGGGAGTGGGCATGGATACCCTTGAAAACATGCTCTGGCGCGTTCAAAACGGACAGCTCGACGGTTTAAAACCTTCTCTCATTATAGTGCTTGCAGGAACCAATAACATCACACAGTCCCCTGTTGACTACATAGCACAAGGCGTTATCAGTCTTACAAAAGAAATACAACAAAAGTGTCCAAACTCAAAAATAGTTATCTGCGGCCTTCTTCCGCGCGTGCAGGATGACAGCGGCGTTGACTGCAGAACGAAGGTTGATGAAGTAAACGCAATCCTCGAGCCTTTGTGCAAAAAAGAAGGTTTCCCGTATTTTTACTACGGCGATCAGCTGTTAGCAGCGGACGGAAGTGTAGACCGGAGAGTACAGGAAGACGGACTCCACCTTAATGCAGAAGGCTACAAAATTGCAGGCCCTATCTTGAAAAAACTCATAGAAAGTATGCTATAATATATGAATGACAAGTGTTCGGGTTAAGCATTTTTTAATTGTTCTTCTGTTTTTCTCCATGTTAATTTACTCATCATGCACCAGAAAACTGCCATCGCATTCTATAACAAAAAGTTTTTTAGGCAGAAGTGCTTCTATTACGGAAAGTTCAAAGTCTTTTACAGGCTCATCAAACGGCTTTTCCTATACAATGAATGTCTGGTCGCTGCCTGCTTCATATGTAAAAAATACAAATAAGAATATCATTAAAATTATGCAAACGTATCCTGAATATGAGGATGACAGTTTCTATTCTGTTCGATGGACAGCCCTGCCGATGGCAGAGGCTGATCAGAGGTTTTATCAGTTTTCAAAAATCGAAGACAATATGGGAATTACAGAACTGCAGGAAATTGATATTCTTTTAAAAGCAGTTACAAACGAAAGAGGAAATTATTACAGTTATGCCGCCTCAGATACAAACAATGTCGAAGAGTCAAATATAATACTATTTGCAGTATACTGCACAGAAAGGAAGCTTCTCATCATACTCAAACGCGAAAGACTTCCGTAATATTGACCCTATTATAGCTTCTGTATTACATTACTAACTGCATGTACTGTTTCTATAAAAAGGTACTTATTACAAGAATTACGGGGTATTATGAAAAGTATTAAAATGCTGTCTGCATCAAAAGCCGATATTTTTGTTCCGCCTTCAAAGGCTCATACGCTCAGAGCTCTCATCTTAGCGTCTCTTTGTGACGGAACATCGGTCATAACAAATCCTCTTATGGGGGAAGATCAAAAACACCTCATAAGCTGTCTTAAAGCTCTTGGAGTGGAAGTATCAGTTAGTGACAATACCGTAACTATACACGGAACGGGCGGAGTGTTTAATCCGGCATCTGCAGAACTCAACTGCGGAGAGTCAGGCGTTGCCATGAATTTTTTATGCGCATTAAGTCCTTTTGCCTCTTCACCTGTTTATCTTACCGGCAAGGAAGGTTTGTTAAAGCGTCCGGTAGGAGAAATAGTTCAGGGACTCCGTCAGCTTGGGGCAGATATCAGTTATAAAGATACGGAGAGTTTTCCTCCTCTTGCTGTTAAGCCTTCCCGTTTGCGGGGCGGGCAGACAAAGATGCAGGGGAAATACACATCTCAGTACTTCAGCTCTCTTACCATTGCTTCCGCTCTTGCGCAACAGGATGTTGAAATTATCTGTACCGATGAAATGTCGGAAAAACCGTATTATGATATTACGCTTGAAATGATGAGAAAATTCGGTGTGACAGCACAAAACTTTGAGTATAAACGCATGCTCATATCTTCGGGGCAAAAATACACACCGCTCGACATTACCATAGAAGGCGATTATTCAAGTGCTTCATATTTTTTTGAAGCTGCAGCAGTGTGCGGTATAGAAGTAAGACTTCACAACATGAATGAGGACTCTGTTCAGGGTGATAAAAAAATTATTGATTATATGAAGGTCATGGGCTGTACCGTTGAAAAAAAGGACGGCGTACTTACCGTTAAAGGAGGGGAACTTATACCTCTAACCGCAGACTGCAATGGAACACCGGATCTTGTACCAACCCTTGCTGTCTGTGCAGCCTTTGCCCCCGGAAAAAGTCTTTTGCAGAATGTCGCTCATTTAAAGTTTAAAGAATGCGACAGAATTACTGCAGTATGTACGGAGCTTGGAAAGATGGGCATTAAGGCCTGTCTTGAAGGAAATGACCTTGCAGTCTACGGCGATAAAAAATCTGTACATGCCTCCGATATTCACAGCTACAACGATCACCGCATTGCTATGAGTTTTGCAGTTCCCGGCCTCATTCTTAAGGGCCAGACAATCGATAATCCCGGCTGTGTTGCAAAATCCTTCCCCAATTTTTGGGAGGTTTTCAGTGCTTTTTCATCATAAACCCGTATTCGTAAAAAAACGAACTCTTGCAGGAAAACTGGCCGCAACACTCGCAATTGTCACCATCAGCATCATAGTTCTGCTCGTATTGCTCATTATGAATTCCCTTGTGACACAGCATTATTCAAAACTGATAAATGAAAGCGGCAAGGTTAGGGGCGGTGTTCAAAGGGCAATCAAACTGAATATTATATCGCAAAACTGCGGAGAAGTAGTGACCACTGTTGATTATGCTCTTGAAGAACTCAAGCGCATGGAAAAAAAATCCTCTTTTATCTACAATGGTTTCGACATCAATACGGTCGCTCAAGTGGATACTAAGTGGAAGGACATTAAAAAGCTTCTTTTACTTGAAGATAAAACCATGCTCTTGACGCAAAGTGAAGAAATATGGGTTATGACTAACAACCTTGTGAACTATGTTGAAAAAAAGTCTATCGATACAATTAAACGTATTTATACACTCATTTTATTGTTTTTTGTTCTTGTTGTTGTATTGGGTGTTGTTCAGTTTATTACACGCTACATAATAAAAGATAAAATTGAGTTTCAGGCTGAGCATGATGCTCTTACGGGGCTTTATAACCGCTATTATTTTTTCCGTGAGCACGACAAAGCAATCGACAATTTTCTTGAGCAGTACAGAAATTTCGCTCTTCTCATGATTGATATTGATAAGTTTAAAGATATAAATGATACCTTTGGTCACGAGACCGGTGATAAGGCTTTACAATTTCTAGCCTATGCTTTGCACGAGCACTGCAGAAAAAACGATTTAGCTGTACGGTACGGCGGAGAAGAGTTTATTATACTGCTTCAGGAAATAGATGCAGACGGCGCGTATAAAATAGCAGAAAGAATAAGAACCTTTATAGAAAAAAACAGCGCAGAAGCTGTAGTTCCCATGACAGTGAGTATAGGAATTTGCTTGTATAAAAAAGGCTATACTCCCTCTAGTCACATTGATAATGCCGACAAGGCTATGTATTATGCAAAACAAACAGGAAGAAATAAGACAGTCGATTTTGATGCATTATAAATCCATTATCTTATCTAAAACTTGCGTTATTTAACACTGTATCTTATAATGAATAGAGCTGATAATTGATCTGTCTTTTTTTACACCGATAATTCAGCGTTTAAAAAAAGCAGGAGACAGCCATGCTAAGAATGATTCATCACATTTGTATTGACACAGACTGCTACAAAGAAAGCATCGATTTTTACGTTGCAGTCATGGGTTTTACAGTTGTTCACGAAGACATGGATCAGGAACACAGAACATATAATTCATGGCTCAAAAAAAATGATATTTTAATTGAAGTTCAAACACCAAAACACAGTGAAAAAGTGATGCCTGTGAAAAACGGTTCTATACTTGCAGGCATTAACCACGTTTGTTTTCTTGTTGATAACATAGATCTTGAAGTATCCCTTATAAAAAACCGCGGCTGGAAAAACTTTAATACAAAAGAAGATGAGATCATTTATCTTGTAGACGGGGCAAAGGTCTGTAAAGTGCTTGCGCCTGAAGGAACGGTCATTGAATTACGCGAACAGAATATCTGCTTTTAATACTGTATACCAATACGGACAGCGGTACTTAATAAAAAAAAGAAGACACTAACCTATGGTGCAGGGAGCGGTATTGTGTGGGATTCTCAATGTAATGAAGAATATGAAGAGTGTAAGATTAAGGCCTCTGTTCTAAGCTCAGACAGTGATGAAAACTTTTATGTCTTTGATTCACTGCTTTTAGAAGATGGTTCTCTGTATTTATTGGACAAGCATGTAAAAAGATTACAAAATTCCGCCTCTTTTTTTTACACCTATGCCTCTGAAACCTTAGAAAACCTTTTTAGTACAATAAGAGAAGAGCTTGCCTCTGCAGCAAAGCAGAATCCTGCAGGCTCTTATAAGGTACGGACGAGCATCACCAAAGACCTTTCGTGCAACATTACGCTGGAAGGTATTTTGCATTCTGAACATCCTTTAAAACTTGCAGTCATGAACGATACCGTGTACACAAAGACTCCGTATTTTACGCATAAGACCTCTTTTAGAAACATCTATACGGGTATAAAAAATCATTACCCCCATGCCGATGATGTGCTTCTTATAAATGAAAACGGGGAAGCAACAGAGACTACGAGGGGTAATATTCTTATTCAGACAGAGGAAGGTTTTTTTACACCCCCTCTAAGTTCCGGCCTCCTTGCAGGGACGTATCGTGAATACCTTCTGGAAACTAACCAATGCCGTGAGAAAATACTCTACGAAAAAGATATACGCAACGCTCAAAAGGTCTGGATGATAAACTCTGTTCGAAGGAAGGTCTTATGTACAGTTCTGTAGGATTCAGCATGAAAAAAACTGACGGTTTTAATGAGCGCCTGCAGAGCGGAATTGAGGGCTTGGACAGGGTGCTTGATTCCATCCGGCTCGGAGATAACGTCGTGTATCAGGTTGAAAATATAGAGGAGTATCAGTTTTTGGCACGGCGTTTTGCATCTCAATGCATAAAGGACAAACGCAGAACGGTTTACATACGTTTTGCTCCCCATGAGGCGATCCTTGCAGAACAGGACGGCTTAACAGTGTATACGCTGGACCCGTCAAACGGTTTTGAAAACTTTACAACGGAGCTTCACCGCATCATTGCAGAAGAAGGAAGCTGCGTGATGTATGTGTTTGACTGCCTGTCTCAACTGCAGAGCGTGTGGGCGGCAGACTTAATGATGGGCAACTTTTTTGCCGTCACCTGTCCCTTTCTATATGAACTTGATACCGTTGCATGGTTCTGTATTCTGCGCAACACCCACAATTATGCAACGATTGCCCGAATACGCGATACGACACAGCTGTTAATAGATCTCTACCCCGATACCGACTGCGTTTTTATTCATCCTGTTAAGGTATGGAAGCGTTATTCGCCGGTCATGTTTTTCCCTCACCGCCTCGATTATAACGATTTAAGCGTCAGTTCTTTAACAGACGGAATATCGGTATCGAGGTTTTACGAAGTTGCAGGAAGAAGACCGGGCGATGATCAAAGCAGGAATTTTGACAGCTTTGAAAGATTTTTTTTGGATATACGAAAATCAGCTGATAATGACATAGATGCAATGAAGAGAATTGCAGAACGCCTTGTCGGTACTAATCCCCATTTTTTCTCGCTCATCAGCTCGCAGTTTACCGTGAGCAGCCTGCTTGAAATAAAGGACAGGCTGATTGGATCCGGTAAAATAGGAGGAAAGGCTATAGGCATGCTATTGGCCCGGCGGATTATTCAAAATGCCCTGGCTGATAAAGCACATTTTCTTGAACCTCACGATTCATTTTTCATAGGCTCCGATGTTTTTTATACCTACCTTGTCCATAATAATTTGTGGAAGATCCGTGTTCTCCAAAAAACACATACCGGATATTTCGAAAAGGCGGAAGAACTTAAGGAGGGGATTCTCAAGGGCTTTTTCCCGGAAACTATACGGGAACAGTTTATGAGAACGCTTGAGTATTTTGGACAGGCTCCCATCATAGTCCGCTCGAGCAGTCTTTTAGAGGACAGTTTCGGCAATGCCTTTGCAGGAAAGTATGAATCAGTTTTTTGTGTTAATACCGGAAGTCCTGAGGAACGCTTAAAAAAATTTGAAAAAGCCGTACTCACCGTCTATGCAAGCACCATGGACGAATCCGCACTCATGTACAGAAGGGAGCGGGGACTGGAAGACGATGATGAGCAGATGGCAATTCTTGTTCAGCGTGTATCGGGCTCCCTTCATCATCCGTATTTTTTCCCTGATACAGCCGGAGTCGGTTACTCGTACAATATGTGGAAGTGGCACAAAGATATTGCGATGAAGGACGGTATGATCAGGCTTGTTGCAGGACTTGGAACCAGCGCAGTCGACAGACGATCAAGCGGTTATCCGAGGCTCATTGCTCTTAAAACACCGCACAGTAGAAAATAATTGTTACTATGCGGCATTAAAAGAAGATTCATGTACAGACGATTTTTTATCAGTCTTTAAAAAGAGAACCGGTATTATTACTCTTTCTGAATTACATGAGGATCTCATAAAAATCTATGAAACTCCCGCAGTCCGTTTTACATCCTACACAGAAGAAGGCTCATGCATCTGCTACTCAAACTCTGCAGACTTACCGGCGAAGAAGGGTACATAGCTCATATCTTCTTTCATAATATGATTGGTAACCCAGTCAATGAGAAATCCCAGCGTCGTTACGCTTAAGGCAAGGTCGCCTGCTTCCTGTTTCTGCAGGAGATCATGGATTTGTTTTATGAGGTATTCGTGAGATTTTTTGTGGTTTTCTGCATCAGGATATGAAAACTTTTGGAAAGCTTTTTCTTCATTCTTAAAGTGATAATCAGTATAGTCCGCTAAATCCTTAAGTATTCTGAATATAATTTTGCCGGCTTCCCTGTTTTTCATTGCTGCATGAAGTTCATTTACAAACGATAATAGTTTTTTGTGTTGAAGATCAATACTCTCGATCCCGGTTTTTAACGAATCTGACCACTCGAATAGTTCCATAAAAACTCCTGTAATTTTACTGAACCTAAGAGTAATACAGCTGTCATTGGACGTCAAGGCTGATATTGTATAATAGATTAAAAAATGCTTGACCATGTGCTTTACACAAGTGTAGTATCATAGCCATGCCGATTATTGAAACTAAGAATTTAACAAAAACGTATAAGCGCTACAAAAAAGCAGAGGGCTTGAGGGGAAGCCTCACCGGGCTTTTTAAAAGAGACTATGAAGTAAAAAAAGCTGTCGATTCATTTAATCTTGAGATCGAAGAGGGCGAGTTTACCGGTCTCATAGGGCCGAACGGTGCGGGAAAAACCACGTTAATAAAAATGCTTACAGGCATTATTGCCCCGACTGCAGGAAGGCTTTCTGTTATGGGTTTTTATCCTAATAAACTTGAGAATGCCTTTAAAAAACAATATGCAGTTGTCATGGGACAAAAAAGTCAGCTTTTTTTCGAGCTCACCGCAAACGATACACTGAGCTTGTTTAAAGAAATATACGACATACCAAAACCGGAATTTGAAAAAAGCAGGGATTACTTTGTCGAACTGTTTAATGTAAAAGAACTCATGAATGTACAGGTTAGAAATCTGTCTCTCGGGGAGAGGATGAAGATGGAACTCATTACAGCCCTTCTTCATAACCCCCGTGTTCTTTTTTTAGATGAGCCCACTATCGGTCTTGATGCAATAGCGGTAAAACAGATCCGCATGTTTTTAAAAGAGGTGAATGAGAATAAGAAAACAACTATTCTTCTCACATCCCACTACATGGAAGATATTAAACAGCTGTGTAAACGTTCAATAGTAATTAACAAGGGCTTAAAAATATTTGACGGAAGCACAGAAAATTTGTTTAATACGTATCAAAAATACAAAATACTTCATATCAGCTTTGCTGATAAAACGAATCTCCGCATGGAAGATGCTCAATTAAAAAACTGTTCCATACTTGAAAACGATGAGTATAAGGTTACACTTCAGGTTCCAAAAGAAGCTTCATCAAAAATACTTGATTACCTTTTTAAGTCCTGCACCGTGCAGGATATTACTGTTGAAGAAGAGGATATAGGAACCGTTGTTGAACGGATGTATTCCTGAGAGCCCTGCCATGAAAAAATATCTTGAGTTAATTAAAATAAACGTAAAGAATCAGCTCATCTGGAGAACCGATGCTTTTTTCAGCATGATAAGCGTCTGCGCTAAAATGCTCTTTGCCTATCTTCTGTGGGGTATTATTTTTGAAGGAAAGGAAACTGTTGCAGGTTTTTCCTACAGCATGATGATTTCCTATTATGTATTAAACTCTTTTTTTTCTTCTATGGATATGTCTGGCAGCATCAGCTATGAAATGGACGATAAAATACGCAACGGCAGTTTTTCTAAATACATGATTATTCCTGTTTTGCCACAGGCTTATTTTTTATGTCAGACAATCGGCAAGGCCTTATTTTATGTTATCTTCACATTCACCGCCTCATTTATCTGGATTTTTATTTTCAAATTTGATTTTGTCATAACCGGCAATGCCCTGCATGTTGTCTCTGCCTTTACACTCCTTCTTTTGGGGTATCTTTTTATGCAACAGTTTCACTATTATTTGGGCCTTTTAACGTTTAAATTTAAAAATATTTTTTTGTTTTTAATGATAAAGGACAATATTTTTTCACTCATAAGCGGC
>Ga0116148_1001037_pt1 | contig 31663 bp, 27 predicted proteins | sample AD_UKC055_MetaG_FD_89786 | JGI IMG/M metagenome (GOLD analysis project Ga0116148, IMG submission 89786) | Active sludge microbial communities of municipal wastewater-treating anaerobic digesters from USA - AD_UKC055_MetaG | ecosystem: Engineered > Bioreactor > Anaerobic > Digestate | place: USA...
ACCGTGCAGCCGAGGCAGGCGCCGGCACCGCAGGCCATGTGCTCCTCGAGGCTCAAAAAGCCGCGTACCGGGCTTCCGGCGGCTACCGCTTCCGCGATCGCGCCCTTGACGTAGCGGAGCATCGGCGTCGGGCCGCACGCGTACACGAAGTCGTAGGCGGCTGCGTCGAATACGGCGGGCAGCATGCCCTTCACCCCGGCCGAGCCGTCCTCGGTCGTGACGACGAGTTTTTTCGCGCGCGCATCGATGCCCTCAAGGCCGTACGGTGCGGAGCGGAACGAAGCATAGAAGTCGAAGGAGCCTTCGGCGAGCAAGAACGAAAAACCTGAGACGGGCGCCACGCCAATTCCACCGCCTACCAGGGCGACTCTGATTTCTCCGCGGTGCGGTTGGTTTGCATCCGCGGCAGCGTTTGAGGGAAGCGGAAAGATGTTCCCGATCGGCCCGACAAGATCAAGCTCATCGCCCGCGCGGAGAGCGCAGAGCTCGGCGGTGCCGCGCCCTTTCTTGAGTATCAGAAAAGTGATTGAACTGTCGTCGCTGCGGTACACGCTGATCGGCCGGCCGAGCAGGACACCCGAAGGCCGGGCGCGCAGCATGAAAAACTGCCCCGCTGCGGGAGCAGGCACTGAGGAATCACCGCCCGTGGCAGTCGAGGAAACCGGCGAGCGGCCGGCAACGAGAGAAAAGACGCCAGGCGCGATTTCTAGAGATGAAAGTACGCGAACAGCGCAGGCTGCGCGCGGAAAAGGATCGTGGGTATGTTCGCACATGTGTTCAACCCTGAACGTTTTGCGCGAGCAGCTTTTTTGCGCCCAGCAGGTCGGCTTTCGCGGCAAAGGCTGCCTGCGAGGCGGAGCGCACGATATCCTCAAGGCAGAGGCTGCCCGATTTCATTTTAATCTCGAGGGTCTGGTCTTTTTTCCAGGCGGTCAGGATGGCGCGCGAGGAATTCACGGTGCCGCCAGCGCGGTCAAGGAGCGTCGCGGCGATGCGCGCGGCCCCGCCCTGGGCGCCGTAGCCGGGAATCAGGAAAAAAAGCTCGGGATAGCGGTCGCGCAGGACACGCGCGTCAGCTTCTTCGGTGCAGCCGACGACGGCGCCGATCGGCGAGCAGTAGCCGTCCGCGGCGAACCCGTCGCTTCCGAGCGCATCTTCGGCGGCGGCAAAACGGGCCGATATGCGTTTTAATCCGGCACCGACGGCGTCCAGCACCCGCACGGATGATCCGTTGCCGGACGCGGTGAAAGCGTCAAGGCTGGTTTTGATTCCGGACCCGGCAAGTTCAAGATTTTCAATATCCTTCATTCCTGGATTGGACGTTCTTAAAAGGACGAATGCGCCCTTCCCGGCTTTGTCGATGTATTCGATGAACGGTTCGAGGGTGTCGAAGCCCATGTAGGGGTTGAGCGTGACGATGTCGGCTTCGAATTCGCCTTCGAAATGGGCGCGGGCGTAGGCTTTTGCGGTGTCGGCGATGTCGCCCCGCTTGATGTCCGCGATGAAGGGTATGTTCTCCGCACGGAGGATTTTCAGGGTTTCGGCGTAAGCTTTGAGCCCTGCGAGGCCCATCGCCTCGTAATAAGCGATCTGCACTTTAAAGCAGCCGGCATGGCTTTTGCACTCGGCGATCAGCGCTTTGTTGTAGGCGAGCACCGCTTCGGCGGGAGAATCGTACAGCCTGAGCAGTTCCGGGGGCAGGTAGGAGGGGTCGGTATCGAGGCCGACGCACAGCGGACCGTTTTCGGCGCAGGAAGCGCGCAGCCGTGTCATTGCATTATTACGTTCATTCATAGGGCCGAGTTTAGCACAAATCAGCCCGATTTTGCCAGAGCGGTGCGGCGGGTTGCCCCCGAGATGACGTCTACGTCAAGAGACTGCTTCTCGAGAATACGCGGGAGTATATCCTTTCCGGAATGATCGGGATTGCTGAAATGGTCGAGCAGGTCGATCCAGGTCATTCGCCCTGACTGCACCGATACCCGGACTTTCGCCGTATTCGGAAAATAACTCCAGGAACCCTCCCAGTCGCCGTCGGCCACCGAAGACGCATCCTTGCGGTCGATTGAATCAATCAGATCCATTGGAGTCGCGCACGAAGCAAGCGCAAAAACCACCGCCAATGCCGCGGCTGAAAAAAATGCAAAAACCGATTTCCCACAACACCTCCATACACCATGGAACCAATTTTAAAAAGTCGCTTGCTTTGGAAATCGGCTCCAGAGTATGAAACACATCGATGGCACATTACGCACACTCTCGATATCATTTTTTTCGTTCATGCCGGTGCCTGCCCGCTTCTTGCTCCCGTGTATATGCCAGTTCTCCGTCTTTCCACACCGCTTCGATGCGGCCGTACAGTTGTGCGCATGCAGGAGAAGAAGCATAGGGTGCAGCATTGGCACTGCGGGAAAACCAGTGTGATGTGTTGCCGCCGGATGGAGACTCCCCGCTGAAAACGCAGGGAGAGTCCGGATCGAGGAGGACCAGGTCGGCGGCCCAGCCCGCAGCGAGCCTTCCCTTCGATTCCCCAAGGCCGAGGATGCAGGCAGGGTGTGCCGACATAAGCTGCGAGAGCCGTGAAAGCGGGATGAGGCCGGAGCGGACGAGTACGGTATTGCACACTGCAAAAGCGGATTGAATGCCCGAAAAACCGGGAGCTCCCGCGGCCTTGTCGGCAGTCGTGTGCGGGGCATGATCCGTCGCGATCGCGTCTACGGTGCCGTCGAGGATGCCGGCGACGACCGCCTCGCGGTCGCGCGCAGGACGAAGCGGCGGATTGACGACGGCAGGAATCGAGTCGTCCAGCGCAAGGTGATGGGGCGTAACTTCGCAGGTTACCCGAAAGCCGGAGGCGCTGGCACCCGCATCAGGCGAAGTTTTCTCGTTCGTCCCGGCTTCGCAAGATGCGGCCGCATCGGCTTTGGCGCGGCGGACAGCATCGATTGCGCGCGCAGTGCTCGCGTGGGCAATATGGACGCGGCAGGCAGCCGACCGGGCGAGCAGCAGGTTCCGTTCGGTCATGACGTCTTCGGCAAGCGCGAGAAGGCGCTCCGCTTCCGCAAGGTGTTCGCGCACCCCGGGTGCTGCAGAAGGTGGCGGCTTAGTCGGCACGAAACCGCCGGGAACCGACAGGACACCAGGCGCAAGTCCTGCGTCCCGCGCGGCGGCAAGGGCAGCCTCGCGGAACGGTTTGGCCGCAGCGGCAAGTTCGGGGTCTTCGCAGTGGCACGAGACGGTTACGCCGCGTTCTGCGCAGAGCTTCATTGCAGACAGCATGACGGCGGCCGACGCGACTTCGCGGCCGTCTTCGGTCGCGATCGGGACTTCCCGGGAATCGAGCGCGGCAAGCGCCGAAACGTCCTTCCCGTCGAAGGCGCGCGTCAGGCTTACCGCCTGGTACACGTCGACAAGGCCGGTTTCGGCGGCGCGTTCGCGAACGGCGCGCGCATGCGCGGCATCCGAAACGACCGGATCGGTGTTCGCCATGAGGACGACGGTACCGTAGCCGCCTGCGCAGGCTGCGCGGGAGCCGGAGGCAAGATCCTCCTTATGGGTGTAGCCGGGATCGCGGAAATGAGCATGGAGGTCGATGAAGGAAGGCGTCAGAACAAGGCCCTTCGCATCGATTACTTCGACGCCGCCGAAAACGGCGCCGCCGGAAGCTGCGGCACCCGAACCGGCGGGCGAGGAGGTTCCGGCCGCACATGGGCCGGCTTCTGTGCGGCCTTTGAAGGCGCTCCCTTCCGGGTCTCCGGGGAATACTTCGCGGATACGGCCGCCCGCGGTGAGTACAGATCCCGGACAATCGAGGTCTTGGTCCACGAGTCGCGCATTGACATAGAGTCGTTCGAGACCTTCGGCCTTTTGGCCTTCCGAGCGGTTGTTCCTTCCTTTGAAAAAGCTCACAGGAATTCTCCGATGCCCGCGCGGTACAGTTCGTCGCAGTAGATGCAGGCGTATTCGGCGCGCTTGCGGTCGACTAGGTGGAAAACGTGGGGGATGGCGGTTTCGCTGGAGGTGATGCAGCGGGGATTTCGGCACTTGATGACGTTTTCGACGCGGTCGGGCATGGTCAGGGTGATTTTGCGGGCGACGTGCTCGTCTTCGATGACACTGACGGTGATGTTCGGGTCGATGAAGCCGAGAACCGAGTAGTCGATGTCGATGACGTTGTCGATTTTGATGATGTCTTTTTTGCCCATCTGGCTCGAGGGCGCGTTCATGATCATGGCGACGGTGAAGGGCGCGCGGTCGAGCTTGAGCCAGTTGAAGACTTTGAGGCCGGCGCCGGCGCGGATGTGGTCGATGACCAGCCCGTTCCTGATTTTCTGGACGTTCATTTGGCGGTTCCTCCTTTGGGCGCGGCAGGTGTTCTGTGTGCGGTTGGTTGGGGCGCAGTTGGTTGGGGCGCCAGTTGAGGCGCCGGCGTTTCGCGGGCAGGAGCCCGGCTTTCCATGCCGAGCAGCTGCAGGATCAGTGCCATGCGCGCGTACATGCCGTATTTTACCTGGGGAAAGTAGGCGGCGCGCGGGTCGGAGTCGACTTCTACCGAGATTTCGTTGACGCGGGGCAGCGGGTGCAGGACGGTGAGATCCTTGCGGGCGAGCTTCATTTTTTCGGCGTCGAGGATGTAGCTGTCCTTGAGCCTGACATAGTCCTGTTCGTTGAAGAAGCGCTCCTTCTGCACACGGGTCATGTACAGGATATCGAGGTCGCCGATCGCTTCCTCAAGGCGGCGGCACTGGGTGAACGAGACGCCGGCGGGCTTGAACACGCGGCTGATGATGTAGTCCGGGATTTCCAGTTCGGGAGGGCTGATCAGCACGAAGCGGTTGCGCGGGTAGCGGGACATGGCTTTTGCAAGGCTGTGGACGGTGCGGCCGAACTTGAGGTCGCCGCAGAGGCCGATCGTCAGGCCTTCTGTTTTTCCTTTGTACGCGCGGATGGTCAGAAGATCGGTCAGGGTTTGGGTCGGGTGATGGTGTCCGCCGTCGCCCGCATTGATGACGGGGACCGAGCTGACCTGCGAGGCGAGCAGGGCTGCGCCTTCCTTGGGATTGCGCATTGCAATAACGTCGGAGTAGCTGGATACGGTGCGGATGGTGTCGGTCAGACTTTCGCCCTTGGTCGTCGAGCTCGCCCCGGGATCGGCAAAGCCGAGGGTAGAGCCGCCAAGCCGGAGCATGGCAGCCTCGAAGGAGAGCCTCGTTCTGGTGCTGGGCTCAAAAAAAAGTGTGGCGAGAATCTTTCCTCGACACACTTCCGAATACCGTTCCGGTTGCTTGATTATCTGTTCTGCCAGGGAAAAAAGATCGTCCAATTCCTGGATCGACAAATCCCCGGGCTCGATTACGTGCCGCCCTTTTAGCATACGCCCTCCTCGTTTTTCATTGGGGGCAAGTGTATCAGAATTGTCCACCTTTTGTCAGCATTGCCGCATTGCGGGTTGGAAGAAACGGAATGATCATTAGGGTAGATTTTTGTTCCGGTTTTCCGGGAGCCGACCCCGGTTTCCGGAAACCCACTTTTCTGTTCCCCAAGGAGGAATTCATGAAGAAAGCATTTCTGAAACTGGCAGCGGCCGCGATCGCTACGGCGATGGTTGCAGGTTCCATGCCCGTATTCGCAGGCGGCACACAGGATGCAAAAGCGCCGAAAGAGACTGGTCCGATTGAACTGACCATTTGGACCCACGAAGACACCAACCGCAAGGCGCTCGAAGAAAAGTATATCGCCGAGTTTATGACCGCCAACCCAAATATCACGGTCAAATACGTCACCTATCCTTCGGACAAGATCCAGGACATCGTCCAGACCGGTTTCGCCGCGAAAAACGGCCCGGACATCTTCAATATGGAAATCCAGAAGGCCTATCCCTTCCTCGCTGAAGGCTTTGTCGCTCCTGTGGACCTTGCGGCTGCAGGATACAAGTCCTACAAGGAAATCGAGAACAGCTACATGGCCGGCATGCTCGGCCCGGTCACCGTCGACGGAAAGATCTATGGTCTCCCGCTCGAACTGACCAACTGGTGCATTTACCTTAACAAGAAAATATTCCGGGACGCGGGCCTCGATCCGGACAAGGACTATCCGAAAACCTGGGAAGACGTCATGACCCTGTCCGAGAAAATCGTCAAGCGCGACGGCCAGATAATCACTCGGCGAGGCTTCGACTTCCGCTACGGAGACTATCTGATCAGCTGGCTCCCGATGGTCGAGCAGCTCGGCGGCAAGCTCGTTTCCGACGACGGCAAGAAGGCGATCATCAACGACGCGGCCTGGATCAAAGCGCTTCAGTACATGGCAGACTTCGGTCCAAACGGAAAGAACCTCGGATCTCCCACCTACACCGCAGCGCGCAAGGTATTCGATAATGACAAGAACGAAATCGCTATGCACCTGTCCGGTCTCTACCAGGAGCAGAGAATGGCAAAAGCCAATCCCGACTTCTACAACAGCAAGGACTGGATGGTAATCCCCTACCCGACCTTCAAGGGCGGCAAACCGGTTCCAAACACCTACTACGGCCACTACTACATGGTAAACAGCCAGGTTTCCGCAGCCCGCCAGCAGGCAGCCTGGAAGCTCGTTGCCTACATGCTCGGCCACGGCGAGGAATACCTGTCGAAGGTCGCGCTTGTCCAGCCCACGAAAGCCCTGTTCGACTCGGCAACCTTCAAGAACATGCCCTACTCCAACGTGTTCAAGGCCGATCTTGAGAAAGCCCCGATCGTCTACTACGGCGCAAGCTCGCTTTTGATCAACAACCTGGTAAAGGAAGCGGTCGAATCGGTCATGCTTCAGAAAACCGCTCCGGAAAAGGCAGTAGAAACGCTCAGAACGAAGGTCCAGCAGGCGCTCGACGAACAATAAGCAATACAGAAGGAAGCCGCCGCGCGGCGCGAAAGAGCGCAGCGCGAAAGAGCGCGGCGCTAAACAGCGCGACGCGGCGGCGCACCGCTGCTAGCCAGCCGGCCGGGCAAATCGGCCGCCATACCGGGAGGAGCCAATGGGCACCGCAAAAAACTTTTCATACGAACAGAAAAAGGCAAAATGGGGATGGATCTTCGTTTCCCCCGGCATCATCTTTTTCTCGATATTTTCGTTCTATCCGATTCTCAACGCGTTGTGGACCAGCTTTCTCAACAAAAAGCTGGTGTCTCTCAAGAAACCCGATTTCGTCGGTCTCGCAAACTACGTACGCATTCTGGGCAATCTCGATTTCTGGAATTCAATGCGCGCCACGGTCACGTTTACCATCGGCTGCTTCGTTCCCCTGGTAATAATCGGCCTGATTTTGGCCGTCCTCATATCCTCCCGCAATAAAGGCGCGCGTGCACTTCAGCTTCTCTACTATTCTCCCGCGGTCCTATCCTCGGCAGTCGCCGCCCTCATCTGGCTCCTGATGTTCCAGCCCTCCGGACTGATGAACCAGGCCCTCAACTTCCTTTTGGGCACGCCGGGCAACGACTACAAGTGGATGGCAAGTTCGGTCATGGTGCAGATCTCGACCGTGCTCGTCTACTTCTGGAAGTACATCGGTTACTTCACCATCCTGTACATCACCGGCATCGGCAAGATTCCGGCCTCCATCTACGAAGCGGCGACCATCGACGGTGCAGGCTCCTGGAACCGCTTCCGGCTCATCACGCTACCCCTGCTCAAACCGACGACCGTCATGGTTTCCATCATGGCGATGATCCAGTGCCTGAAAACCTTCAGCACGCAGTACCTCTTTACCCAGCGTGGCGCGCCCCAGGGCCCGATCAACGTCATCACGCTCAACATCTACAACACAGCAATGCGCGACAACAACCTCAGCCGCGCGAGCGTCATGAGCGTCATACTCTTCCTCATGATGCTTGCCTTGACCGTCATCCAGTTCAAGACCAGCAAGAGCGACGACATCAGCTATTAATCTGAAGGAGAAAGCGATGACAAACGACATATCCAAATCACGCACGATCGCTCTTACAGGGAACATTCTCGCCTGGTCTTTTCTCTGCCTGTTCGGCGTAATAATCATAGTCCCGCTTGTTTTCATGTTCGGAGCGAGCCTCATGGACGCAATGGAAATCATCACCATGCCCTACCGCTGGATACCCTCCCGGATCAAATGGGCCAACTTTACGCGCGCTATCGCCGGCAACGACGAAAGCTACGTGTACATCCGGAACATCGCGAACAGCCTGTTCGTTTCCGGCTGCATCACCTGCACCACGATCTTCCTGTCGTCCCTCGTCGGCTACGGACTGGCAAAATTCAAGTTCAAGGGACGCAACATCGTATTCCTCGCAATCATGGCGACCATGATGATCCCCTTCGAAACAATCATGATTCCGCTGTATATGGTCACGCTCAACCTCGGCATGCAGGACTCCTACCGAGGGCTCGTGGTGCCGTTCATGCTGAATGCGTTCGCCGTATTCCAGATGAGGCAGTACCTGATGACCTTCCCCGAAGACGTCCTGGACGCGGCCAGAATCGACGGAACGAGCGAGCCCGGAATCTTCAGGCGGATAATCATTCCGAATGCGGGCCCGGTCATTGCGACCGTCGCGGTTCTCACCTTCCGCCAGCAGTGGGACAACCTCCTGTGGCCGCTGCTCGTAACCCAGCGCGAGGAAATGAAGACCATTCCCGCGTACATCGTCAAATTCGCCGCGGAAAAGTATGCGGACGAAGGAGCCATGATGGCCGTCGCGGTCATTGCATCGATACCGGTTTTCATCCTATTCTTTACGCTCTCGAAATACTTCGTCGGCGGCTCTTCTATGTACGCCGCAGGAAAGGAATAAATGCTGTTCATATTCGATATGGGAGGGGTGGTTTCGGGAAACGTGCAGACGATTCCCGCCATGGCCGAAAGCCTCGGCCTCACTTCCGAAGAGTTTTTCATGCTTTCCGGGGTTCCCGACGGGACTCCCCGGAATTCGCTGTACGATTTTGGCCTGCTTGCCGACATCCAGTCAGGACGGATCGGTTCGGCCGGCTTCTGGGCAGGCTTCAGAACAAACGCCGATGCTCTCCTTCCAGCCGGCCACAAAGCCCGGAAGCGCATCCCGGAAGTGCTGAAAAGCGAAAATCCCTGGGCTTCCCGCTTCAAGCCCGAACCCATCCGGGGCACCATAGAGCTTATCAGACAGCTACGCGCGGCGGGACACCGGGTAGTCTGCGGAACGAACACCCTCGACGCCCATTACGACGCGCATGAAAAAGCGGGCGACTATTCGATATTCGACAAAGTGTACGCTTCCCACTTTCTGGGCGTGATCAAACCGCACGGAGAATTCTGGAAGCGAATCCTTGCGGAAGAAAACGAGAAATCGGAAAACGCCTGGTTCATCGACGACAATCCGCCGAATGTCGAAGCGGCGGCGAAGCTCGGATTCCGGACGCATCAGTTCACCAGTCCGGAATTGCTCGCCGAAGCCCTGGAGCTTCCCCGCGTCAACTGATGAAACATCCCTTCAGTAACCCGGCAGCTGCGGCGGCACTCGCCGGGCTCGCCATTGCGGCGCTTTCCCTGCTGATCCCGACCGGCTGCAGCCGGACAGAAGGTGCCACACGCGAAAGCGACGGCACCCGCCGGCTTGTTGTGTATTCACCCCATCCGGAAGACATTACCCGCTATATCGTTCGCGAATTCCGCCAGAGAACGGGAATCGAGGTTACGATCATCGCTGCGGGAACCGGAGAGCTCATCGAACGGATGAAGCACGCCGCAGTCAGAACAGCCGGAGCAGGTGCCGGCGGCAGAGTGCTTTCCGGAGAAGCCGACCTCATCTGGGGAGGCGGGATCGAATCGCTCGAAACAGTCACCGAATACTTCGAAGCCGTCGATTCTCCGACGGATGCGGAGCTTAATCCCGTATATCTTGCCTCGCACCGATTGTGGAGACCGTTCTCGGTACTTCCGGCCGTCGTCATCTTCAACAAGAGCCTGATACCCGAAGAGGAATGGCCCGATTCATGGGAAGACCTTCTGTCTCCGCGCTTCAGGAAACGGCTGATCGTCGCAGACCCGGAAAAATCCGGGTCCTCGTATACCATTCTTGCTACCATGCTCTATACCATGAAAAAAACGGCTGGGCACACCTTCGGCGGCTGGTCGTATGTGCAGCGTTTCGTCGAGCAGCTCGGACCGGACGGTATCGCCTCCAGCTCCAGCATGGTGTACCGGGCAGTCGCAGCGGGGGACTTCTATGCGGGCATAACATTCGAGAATTACGCCCTGTCACTGGAGCAGACGGGATCGAATGTCGGATACCGCTATCCCGCAGAAGGAACAAGCGCAGTTCCGGACGGTATCGCCCTTCTTGCAGGCGCAAAAAACCGCGCGGAAGCGCTCGAGTTCATGGAATTCGTGCTCGGTCCGGACGTCCAGAAAATCCTGCTGCCCCGCTGGCAGCGACGGCCGGTCAGGCTCGACGCGGAAAAGGCAGGTCCCCTTCTGAAAGGAAAAATTATCAGATACCCGGTCGACGAAGCGGCTGTGTCCCGCGACGCTATCCTCGAACGCTGGAAGATCCTTCGCGCAGCAGAGCTTCCCTGAACTCGCTCGGCGTACTGCCGGTCACCTTGCGGAATACCTGGGCAAAATAGCGCGAATCCGCGTAGCCCACAAGATCAGCAATTTCGTACACCTTTACCGAAGGATCGCGCAGCAGTTCGACGGCGCGTTTCACCCGGACGTACATGAGATAATCTACGAAGGTGTACCCGGTTTCCTGCTTGAATATCCTGCTCAGGTGCCCCGACGAAATGCCCAGTTCGGCGGCGGCCTCATCTATCGTTATCCCGGAAATAAAACGCTCGCGGATCAGGCGGACCGCTCCCGAAACATGGCTCTCGGACGGCCGACCTGCGGTCGACGATCCGTCGGAGCCCGACTCCTGGAACTCGTTGAATACGGATTTCGCAGCCGCTTCCCGAGCCTGGCGCTCGAGAATGCGGTCCCGTGCGCGGCTGAGCGCGACCGAAAGATCCTTGTCGTCCACCGGTTTCAGCAAATACTCGCCGACCCCGAGTCTGAGAGCCTGGCGCGCGTATTCAAACTCCGAGAAACCCGACAGCACGATGCATTCCGGAGGAGGAGAACCGTCGGCGCCTGCTCTGGAAACGAGCTCCTCGATAAAGGTAAGGCCGTCCATACCGGGCATCCTGATATCGGTGATCACGGCATCGGGCTTCACCCGTTCGGCGAGAACAAGCGCCTCTTCACCGTCGCCGGCCTCTCCGGAGAAAAGAAAGCCGAGTTCTTCCCAGGGAGTCAGAAGGGAAAGTTCCTTCCTGACCGCCGGTTCGTCTTCAACTACGATTATCTTGAGCATAGGCCGGCACCTCCGTTTCCTGGTATGGAAAACACACCATGACCGTCGTCCCCTGTCCGATCTCCGAAACAATCTCGATACCGTAGGGCTTTCCGAACATGAGGCACAGCCGCCGATGCGTATTGACCAGGGCGATGCCTGCGCCTTCCGGACGGACGGGAATCGAAGAGTCGTTCAGCGACGATTCGACCGGGCGTTCACCCGCCTCACGGAGCCGTTCGCGGATATGGGCCAGCCGCTCGGGGGCGATCCCGGAACCGGAATCGCGCACTCTGATAAATACATCGCCGCCGGATAATGTACCGTGGACCGAGAGAGATCCCGGACCCGGTTTATGCTCGAGGCCGTGCACCAGCGCGTTTTCGACGAGGGGCTGGAGTATCAGTCTTGGAATTTTTGCGTGAAGGATGGCGGGATCGATACACTCTTCCATGGTGAACCGTCCGGGCCACCGCAGGGCTTCAATCGAAAAGTAGTCGCGCGCGATCGAAAGGCTTTCCTCGACCGTGCTGAAGCTTCCGCCGGGGAGCGCTCCTTCGCGGAGAATGCGGGCAAGGCTTGTCGTCATCGAAGCAATCTCCGGCGATCCGGAGAGCTTGGCCATCGAGCGTATCGAGTTGAGCGTATTGTACAGGAAATGGGGATTGATCTGAGCCTGCAGCGCCTGGGTTTCGGCGCGGCGGAGATCGCGCTCCTGGGCAACCAGATTGTCGACAAGCGCATTCACCTGATCAAGCGTTACGTTGAAGCGGTGAACCAGAAACGACAGTTCGTCGCCGGAGTGCCTGCCGGTCCGCTCTACAGCCCGGGCGTCCAGCTGGCCCTGGGAAACCCGTTTCATGGTGACGGTCAGTTCATGCACCGGGCGCGCTATCGAACGCGACAGAAGCACTGCCATCAAAAGCGATACCGCGAGACTGCAGAATGCGATCAGCACGGCGGCTTTTGTAATACGGGCGGAGTAGGAGCGCGCTGCCGAAACCGGATACGAGCCGCACACGAAGAATCCTGGAATGACAGTTACGCGGGTGCGGAACACGTCCGGTCCGGAGCTGTCGGAAAAAAAGGAGCCTTCGCTCCGGGAGTCGCCCATATTGTACAGGATGCAGCCTGCATCATTGAGCAGCATGAGGTCGGTAAGGGCGCCACCAGATGCGGCTGCGCTTCCGAGCCGGTCGGTAAAGAGGCGGCGGTCTACGTCGACTATCACATAGCCGACCGCGCGGCCTTCGGCCCGGACGACGGCGCCCGCTGCCAGAGGAATCGACAGGCCTGAATCGGGATGCGGCTGTCCGTAGATGACGGTATCCCCGGGAGGCGGCATGCGGCGGGAGAGTTCGCCCAGGAGGCCCCAGCCGCCGTACAAACCGATGCGGTATTCATCGGGGACAAAACCGCGGGTCAGCGGCTCGTCTCCGTCGATCGGAATTATATAGGGAACAAAAAAAGACGAAGAAATCGAAGACGAAAAAAGACGGTTCACTTCCGACACCTGCCAGGCATCCCGTGTGCCGCCTGAAAGCCAGACGCCAACAGGTTCTGAAGAGGCAAGAGCGGACGCCAATCCGGCTGTTTCGGTGGTCAGGGAGCGGGCGAGAGCGGCGGCGGCCGATACGGACTCGGCAGTGCGGGACCGATAGGCGGTATCAAGAATGCGGGAGCTTGCGGTACCGAAAAGGACTGCAAGCAGAATGAACGGGACAAGACCGCCTGCGAAAAACGCGTAGAGAAGGCGCCAGAAGTAGGAACGCCCGCGGAAATTCATGAATTACCGGCGGCGCTCAAGATGACCGGCAACCGCGGCGCCGGGAAGTCCGATATCTTTGCGGAAAAACATGCCGTCGAATGAAACGCCCTCGAAGGCCTTATAGGCGCGAGCTCTGGCCTCTTCTACGGTATCGCCGCGGGCAACAGACGCAAGGACGCGGCCTCCCGACGTCACCAGCTGACCGGCGGGAAGCGGAGTTTCTCCCGACCTTGAAACGGGCGCGCGGTGGTTCAGGGCTGTACCGGCAAAAAGGATTTTCGCTCCCACCCGGTCGAGCATCGCTTGATCTATCGAAACCGGAAGTCCTTTGGGATAACTGCCCGGATAACCGCGGGACACGGCAACGGGTGCGCATACGAAACCAGGCTTCCAGGAAACGGAAAAATCCGCAAGAGTTCCATCGATAATCGCACGGCACAAAAGCGCAAAATCGAAATCCATAAGCGGAAGCACTGCCTGCGTCTCAGGGTCTCCAAGGCGGACATTGTATTCAAGCAGCTTCGGACCTGAAGCGGTAACCATGACGCCAAAGAAAATAAACCCGCGATAATCGTAGCCTTCGGCCTCCAGGCCGCGAAGCGTCGGTTCAAGAATATCAGTACGGAACTGCGAAAGAATAGTTTCATCGACTCCGGGAGCGGGAGCTATTGCGCCCATCCCGCCGGTATTGGGACCCTCGGCACCGTCGCGCAGACGCTTGTGGTCCCGGGCAGAAATAAACGGAACGATCGCAGCCTTTCCCGCAGCGGCACTATCCGGGGTTACGCTGACAGCAGCAAGAATGGAAACTTCCTCTCCTTCAAGATATTCTTCGATAACAACTTTTATTCCGGCGCCGCCGAGCGTCCTGTCGACCATAAAATCGCGGACAGCCCGAATCGCTTCATCGGGTTCGGCGGTTACAACCACGCCTTTTCCGGCAGCAAGACCGTCGGCCTTTACAACAACCGGTCCGTTTATCCTGCCGATTGCCGCGACAGCCTCGTGTACATCCGTATAGGTTTCACTCTTCGCGCAGGCAACACCGTATTTCTGCATAAAGCGTTTAGCGGTGTCCTTGCTGGCTTCAAGCATTGCCCCGGCAGAGCGGGGACCGACAACAGCAAGACCTGCGTCGGCAAGCCGGTCGGCAATACCTGCAGCAAGCGGGTCTTCAGGACCGACAACTACGAAAGAGCCGTCCGACAGCACTCCCAGTTCAGCGCGGCACGCTTCTACTACCGGACCGATGTCCGAAACGGGAATTTGGATATTTCTGCATTTGGATTCGGTTGCCGTGCCGCCGTTGCCGGGGATGCACACAACTTCGGAAACCAGAGGGGACTGTGCAAGCGTCCAGGCTATCGCATGCTCACGTCCGCCCGAACCGATAACTATTGTTTTCATACCGAATAATACGATAAATAGGGTACCGATTCAAGAGAGAGGACTATCGGAAAAATCAGGCAGACACATGCTCCAGCTCGAGTTTTGCGAATATTGCGTCGATTAGTTCAGTGTTCGAATTGGACACCACCTTGCGGGCGCGGGGATGCAAGATCACCTCGATGCTGTACGGATCAAGGCGGGTTACCGATTCGACAGCGGAATAGCGAATCACTTCTCCGCTCCAGACCAGCGCATGTCTGTAAAGACCATTAATCCCGGCCGACAGAATATCGGACAGGGCAATCTGAAAACCAAGCAGCCCGGTTCCGGTAATGGCGATTTCGGTGAGTATGTCAAAATCCCTGATAAACGTGAGAGAAATCAACAGGGGCATGCACAGCAGAATGCCGAAAAAATGAAGCGGACGCCTGCTTCCAAAGAGCTGGAGCGCCGCCCCAAGCTCTTTTCTCAGGGAAATATGTCTGAAAAGACTGATACCGGCAAGGACGGGCATGACCGCCAAGCCGGCCGCAGGAATAATGGTTGCGATTTGCATGTGTATTCTATACTATAAAAACCCTGAACAAAAAACAAGGAGCGAGACTATGAAGGAAATACGCACAGTGCTGATAGCCGGAGCGGGTGCCATCGGCTCGATGGTCGCCTGGCAAATCGAACAGACTATGAGCGGAGCGGTCTCGGTGCTCGCATCCGGAGAACGGCTCGCACGATACCGGAAAGACGGGTTTGTCATCAACGGTACGCCCTGCACGTTTGCGCTCACCGATGCAGCTTCCAGTTCGGAGCCCGATCTGGTCATTGTTGCCTGCAAGTTTCACCACCTGGAAGCGGTCATAGCCGACCTGAAAAACCATATCGGTCCGAACACCCGTATGTTGTCGCTGCTGAACGGTATTTCGAGCGAGCGAATTCTCGGCGAAGCTTTTGGCGCCGAACGCATTCCCTATGCCATGATCATCGGAACGGACGCGGGCCACGAAGAGAACCGCACCACATTCTCGAAAACAGGGGCTATTTTCTTCGGCGATGCGAAAAACGGACCGCCGGACACGCCGGGAACAGATCCGGGAATGCAGGCGTCGCGTCCGTTTTCAGAAAGGGTTGGCTCCATAGCGGATTTTTTCGACAAGGCGGGCATCGGGTATCACGTTCCGGTCGATATGCTGAACCGGCTCTGGTACAAATTCATGATGAACGTCGGCATCAATCAGGTCACCGCAGTGCTTCGCAAACCGTATCGACTCCTGAAAACCGGCACACCCGTTCCTGAGGCAAAAGAGCTGTTCGAGGATGCAATGCGGGAAGTCATCGCAATCGGAAAGGCCGAGGGGATAACACTCTCGGAAGCAGAATTCGCCGGAATCTACGCAGTTATCGATTCGCTTTCGGACGACGGAAAAACATCCATGTGCCAGGACATCGAAGCAGGCAGAAAAACGGAAGTGGAGCTTTTCGCCGGAACCGTGCTGGAACTGAGCCGAAAGCACGGCATAAGCGCACCGGTCAATGAAACGCTCTACCGCCTGCTGCGGGCTGCGGAGCAATAAAAAGCCGATCCAGCAGCGCCCCCCGGGGTAACCAGGCGCGGGCTGCGGAACTGTCAACCGATCTTCTTCAATTCGATCGATGCAACCTGGAAGGGCGTCTTCCCGCCGCCCGAAATTTCGGCAACCGCGTAGGAGCCGAGCGCAAGAGAACCGGGATTCACCAGCGTCGTCGGGCCGAGCTTTTCGATGCCGGCAGACTCGTGTATATGACCCGACACTGCAAGCAGCGGCTTGTACGTCTCGATGAATTCGCGGATCAACGGCGAACCGACGTGAAAGCCTGCATTCACCCGGTCGCAGACGGTGTCCTTCGGCGGGTTGTGCGTAATGATCACCAGGTTGTTCCAGAACGAGCCCTCCGCAGAGGCATCTGCCGCTGCGGATTTTGCGGCAAGCGCAAGATCTCCGGCAAGCTCTTCGTCGTCCCGTTCGTACGGCGTATCACCCGTAAATTTCGAGCCGCCCCCCGAACCGGACAGCATCAAACCATTGAAGTACGAAAGCGTTTTCTCGATGCCGATATCGTACTCTTCCAGCTTGTCGGCAAAACCGGGTTCGTCGCAGTTGCCGGTCACGCCAAAAATCTGGTCATGCCGGGCGGCCAGGCTCTCAAGATACGGCAGACCGGTTTCCGGAGCTCCGAACCGGGCAAAGTCTCCTCCGAAGAGAACCACATCGGCATCCTTAAACTCGTGGGCTATCGCGTCGAGTTTCGCGATATCTCCGTGTCCGTCGGAAATAATCAGCACTTTCATAGCATTCTCCTTCTCCGGGCGCCTCTGATCCGGCGCATGTTATATCTGCCTCATGACAGCAAACAGTGTTTCCATGTTCTCGTCTGTTCCGATCGAAATGCGCACAAAATCCGCAATTCCCGGAATGTCGAAGTGCCGCACCAGAATACCTTCCTTTTTGATCGCTTCGTACACTTCGCGGCCGGTCCGCCCCGCCTTCCTTGCAAACACGAAATTGGTTCGGGAAGGCAGTACCTCCCAGCCGGCGCCCGAAAGACCGGAGGCGAACGAATCGCGCGTACGCATAATCTTGCTGTTTATCAAACGGTAATATTCGGCATCGGAGCACGCGGCAATGCCGATCGCCTGGGTAAGCGCGTCCACCGGAAAGTGGTTGAACGAGTTCTTCACGGTCAACACCGCGCGGATCACCGCCGGATTCGCAATCACATACCCGAGCCGCGCGCCGGCAAAACACCAGCTTTTTGAAAAGGTGCGGATAACAACAAGATTGGGGAATTCTTTGATCAGCGGGACAACCGTTTCGCCGCCGAAATCGATGTACGCTTCGTCAACGACTACCGCCCGGTCGGACGGATATCGGACCAAAATAGAACGTACAGTATCAATATCCATGAAAATTCCCGTTGGTGCGTTCGGATTGGCAAAGATAATGCCCGAACTCTCCCCTGCGACCAAAGCGTCGGTGTCGATCGAAAAATCACCCAGAAGCGGTGTTTTTACAAACGGGATGCCGTAATAGCCGGCATACACGGGGTAGAAACTGTAGGTGTGCGCGGGAAAATGGAGTGGCTTGTCGGAATCGAAGAGCGCGTAGAACACGAAAGACAGCACTTCGTCGGAACCGTTGCCGGCAAAAATCATGTCGGGCGTTACGCCGCATCCGACAACAGCCGCAATAGAAGACCGAAGCTCCTGCGCATCGGGATCGGGATACAGGGCGAGACGGGCGGGATCGAACGCTTCAAGCGCGCGCTTGACTGCGGGGGAAGGCGGATACGGATTTTCGTTGGCGTTCAGCTTGATATACGGGCGGTCTTTGGGCTGTTCGCCGGGAACATAGGGATGCAATCCTGAAAAACGTTTCGAGAACATCGCGCAACTCCATTCAGATGCTGTTTGTCCTGATTGTAGCCGACACCTGCCCGGTTGGAAAAGAGGCGCACTCGATTCAGCGGATTTCAAGCACAGCGGGAAAACTCAGATCCTCCAGACGCCGCAGCGACCCAATGAAAAACTCGGTTTTCGGCACAAACACTGCAACAAAAGACTGCACAAAGGAATCGGCGACCGCTCCGTCGCTCTGCACCAAAAAAAACCACCGGGATTCGCCTTTCAGCTCGTCGCGCATCACTACACGACGCTCGATACACCACACCTGCCCGTCGCGCTCATTTCCCGTCCGATACGCCCGGTACGCACCCGACTGCTCGCGCTTCCAGATAGCCGGATCGAACAGCAGCTGCTCACGGCTTGCAAACACCGCAATCTCGGTGCCGGAAGGACTCCGGTACACACCCCGCCAGGAAGCGAGCATATTAGGCCCAAAACCGGGCAACCCCTCGGCACGCACAGTGCCTTCCTGCAAAATTACCCGGACTTCAGCTCCGAGCGGAGCAAGAAACATTGAGAAAATGAGTATAATATAGTAGACTGCTTTCATGGCAACCCCAACCGAACTGTCCGTTCTTCTCAGACTATACACCGGCAAGCAGAATTCTCCCAGCATCTCACTGATCGACTTCACCGACTATCTGCAAAAATATGCCCGTCACTATCTGCAGGAAGCCCCGGATCTGGCAATGTGGCTCGAAGATACCCAGACAACAGTTCTCAAGGAACTGGACCGGCTATCGAACGAAGGGCGCGCCGTCCTGACCACCGACCAAAAAGGCCACCGCTACATTTTCGTGCCCCAATTTTACATCGACCGCTTCACCTCCCGCTACCGCGAAATCGAGGAGCGCACCGAAGTCCCCTTCCCGCTTCCCTCCGAACTTCCCTCTCTTTTTCCCTCGGCACTCCTGCGCCAAGTCTATATCACCACAGATTTTACGGACGTTATGGAAGATGCCGAACGCGCCACGGGGGTACTCTATCAACTCATGTTTCCGGATGAAACAAGTCCGCTTCTCTATCCGGGAACCCTGCCGCCTGCACGGCTTCTGGAGCTGGCGCTCGCAAAAATACGGCTGTTCCTGCGCAAGGACGAATCGCGCGATTATATCCAGAAACGCATCATGATGGCGAATCCCGGCAAGGAAATTACCATAAAGAATTATCTCACCCAATTTCAGACCAGACCGAGCGATTCTCTGGACGCCTTCCGGCATTCTGGCGAAGCGTTTATATTCTGGAGCTATCTGTGTTCGTTTATCAGGCAGGACTATGCAAAGAAAAACGAAAAAACGCCGGAAGAAACCGCCCTCATGCAGTCCGTTTTTATCGTCGAGTATCTGAACAATTACTACAAGAACAAGGTCCAGCAGGAGCTGCAGTGCGAGACGGCACTCAAAAATCTTGAACTTGCATTCCAGAAACCGCCATACTTTTTCGATATGGACGCAATCCTCCGCTTTACCGATTCTCGGGGCATCCCGCTGCTCGGTCAGTACAAGAATACGGATCTGGAAAACTTCATTAAATCAAAAACCGGCAATCCCGAATCCCATTCACTGCCTGAACTGCTCGCATTCCGGTCCCGGACGAACGTCAGATATTTCCTGCTCAAGGAAAAAGTCTATCCGATGATTGTCAGGCTGTGCAATGAATCCCGGAAGTCTGTCAAGGAAGCGATTACAAAAGAATGGCATTCGCTGCTTCTTAAATTCAGGCAGGATGAAGCCATGAACAATCAGGCGGCATTCGAAAAAAAGCTGGAAGCGCTCTGCAGCGAACAATCGCCCATGCTGCACGCCGTTCTGAATGCTTCCTTTATCCCGCTGCTGGCCATGGAAACTCCCTCCCAAAGCGCAGAGACACCCGCCAGTTTCAAGATATTCAATCACGGCCGATTGCTGCCCTGGAGCGAACTGCTGATGCTCAACCGGCAGGAACTCCTGACCGACACCCGAATCCTTTTGCCGTTCTGGTATACAATCCCCATCATTTCATCCCTGCTTTCCTTTTTAAGGCGGCCGCGAAAAAAGAAGACGCGGGCACATAAAAAGGAAAACCGGGAAACGCCGCTTCGTACCGAAGACAGAACGCCGTCCGGCGGCACTGGCAGCGCAAAGGACGAGCGGGACAAGCTCAAGCACGATCTCCGGAATGCCGCGTTCGCTGTGGGGAAAAGACTGATACCTCCAGGTTCAAGTCTGGAATCCGAGATGGAGGAGCATCTGGAGCACTGGAACAGAACGCTCGACCAAACCGCAAAACAGAATCTGACAGAAGACGTCAATTCGCTTATCCGCGATTATATCAGGAGAATACTCCGCACGTTGCGCGCCTCATCGTTCGACGAAAACCGGATCGAAAATCTGGCACAAACCCTCGTCGACACACCAAGCCTGATGAAAATAAAAAACCGGGATGCGCTGCTTGCGTATACCCGGCTCTACATTCTCTATCTAATCTCCAACATGAAATAATCATTTCTGGCATCCCGGCGCCGCCCTGGCCGTTGCCGGTTCTGGGTCGTTGTCGCCGCTGCCGCCCTGGCCGCTGCCGGCTCTGGGTCGTTGTCGCCGCTGCCGCCCTGGCCGTTGCCGGTTCTGGGTCGCCAGCTCCGGCGCGAACCCTCCCGCCATCCGGGTCCTGCTATCGTTCCTTGCGGCGCGATCCTCGATCAGGAGCTCCATTCTTTCGCGCTTCGCTTTTCTTCGACGCTCGGTCTGCGCCCCGTCCACCCGCACTGTTCCTTGTATTGCCCGTGGAAGACGGCTTTCTGCCGGTATCGCGTCCGTCTTTCTTGCCGCCCGATTCCGGCGATCTGACGCCTTTGGACAAAGCCCCTGCCGTTCTGCCTTTAGGAGACTTTTTATCCGTGCCGGTTTTTCCGTACTTTCCCGCAGCGCGTCCGCCCGCAGCTCGTCCGCCCGCAGCACGTGCCCCTGCCCGCTCGGTCATCTGGCGCTGTTCTTCAATTTTGTCCGGATCATAAAATCCGTCCTTCCAGTTGAATCTCGACACATCCGGGAGCGGTGTGCCTTTTCTGCATGATTCCATAATAATGCGGTAATCAGCGCGTTTTACGCGCGTTTTTGAAAGATCAACAACAAAGCGTCCAAAACCCGTTTTTTCGATTGTGCCGATCTTGTCGGCAATCGAGAACGGAAATTCGGGGAAGACATACGAACCGTCGTCCGTCGATAACGCCTTGAAACGACCACCCTGGCGATCCGAAAAGAAAGTAAAATCGTAGCTTTCCGGCAAGCTGAACCGCATCCGGAAAAGAGCGGGATACGCAAACACGGTAAGAAATACATTTTTGCGGAATTCGGGATCGAACGATTCTTCCAGATTCTCGCGGGAATTTTCCAGCGGAGTCACCAGCGCATGGAGGCCCTGTTTGAGCAGCCAGTCCGCAGCCCAGCGGTTGAAAGAATACAGATAGGGGCCTGCAATCAGCTTAAGCCCACGGTTCCGGAGCATGCCGATATGGCCGGGATTGTTCACAATAAAGTGACTGTACCCGTTCTCGACCAGATCATCGAGTGTCGTCGAAAGGCCGTCTTCAATTTCCTGGGGGAGAAACGGATCAAGGGAAATAATCAGTTCGCGTTTGGAGAACGGGAGCGTCGACGGGTGCGGCTCCGCAGGAGAATCTCCCGAGTGCACCGCTTTTGTGCCGGTCAGCGCCTGTATCGTCTCCCGATTCAGTTCCAGTATCGCCCGGACTGGACGATCGGATAGAAGAAGATACAAATCTTCGATAGTAGAAACCTGTACATAGATTCCCTCAGGGAACAAATCCAGTTCGTCGTGAAATCTCTTTGGCGCGGTTTTTCCGGTGCTCTTCAGGGCGTCAGCCTTGTGCTGGATCGGCAGCTCCAGCCTGAGCTTCGGCAGCTTGCCGTCGGATGGCTGGCTCCGGTATGCAGCCAGATCATTCGGCAATACACGCGGGTATCGCTTGCTCATTGCCTTGGTCTGCAGAAGGTAGACCGGGTCGCCAGTTCCGTATCCGTCAGGAATATCTATCCAGCGGCTGCCGGCGGACTGGTCAACTTCCTTCACTTTATGGCTGACTCTTTCCGAATCGTCCTTTTTGTGGAGCCGAATCGAGTCGCCGACATCCGGATCATAGGAACCGCCCTTTAAAAGTGCGAGTTTGGTTTCGCCGGATACTTTAACCCGCTCTATCTTCCCAAGAAAAATCCCGGTTCCTCCGGCCTGTTCCGGATTCAAAATATTCTCGGCTTTTCGGGAATCATACCAGTAGCGTGTTTTCGCACGCGCAAAATCGTTTGCCAAAATGCGTTTTGCCGTTTCTGCAGCACCCTTGCGGTCTTCTTCCCAATGATCGAGCATGTAGCGATAGGCCGAAACAACGGTTCCGACATACTCTGCGCTTTTCATCCGTCCTTCAATCTTGAACGAATGAACGCCGGCTTGCACAAGATCGGGAATGCGGTCGATCAGCTGAAGGTCGTTCGGTGAAAAGAAATAGCCCTGCCGTGTTCCGCCGGATACTTCGGCAGAATAGAGCCTGCGGCATGCCTGGGCGCACATGCCTCGATTCGCGGATTTTCCGCCGAGAAAACTGGAAAAAAGGCACAGTCCGGAAACGCTCACGCACAGGGCGCCGTGCACGAACACTTCAAGTTCGCAGGAAGTTCTGGCTTTAATCTCCTGTATTTCCGCAAGGCCAAGTTCGCGGGCAAGGACAACGCGCGAGACTCCGGAACGGCTCAAGGTATTTGCAGCGCGGGCACTTGCAATATTCATTTGCGTCGATGCATGTATTCTGAGTTTGGGAAAAAATGTCCGTGCAAGGTTTACAACACCAAAATCCTGAATAATCAGTCCATCCGGCCCAATCCGGTCAAGATACTCCAGGAATCGGTACATCCGTTCGGTTTCACTTTCCTGCATAACCGTATTGACGGTTACCAGCACTTTTTTGCTGCGTCGGTGCATTGCCTCGACAGTTGCCTCAAACTGGGACCAGGCGAAATTCGAGGAACGCAGCCGCGCATTAAAACTTTTCAGTCCGAGATACACAGCATCCGCGCCTTCTGCAACAGCCGCATCCAAGGCTTCGGGGTTTCCAGCCGGTGCAAGCAATTCCGCCATGAGTACCTCCAGGTATCGGGAAAACAGAATATATCCGAGTCGATTTCAAAAGTCGGTTACTTTTGAAATCGGCTTTTGGAGAAAACCACAAGTCTTTATAATAGAAAGACTTGTGGTTTTTTTCCATGTAAATCTAAGGTTGCTCTTTCAAAACTTTCCGAGTTTTGAAAGAGCCTCATCCGTCTGGCCTTATACTACCCTGTAATCGGCAATTATGCAAACAGCCGAACCTCATGCAAAAGACACCCTGTTACCAATGCCGCATCTACATCGCTTTCAGGACGGATCAGACCAGGCTGCGTTGACAGTTCCCGGAGAAGCCTTGCTTGTCGGACAGATACGCCAAGAACCCGCAGAAACATCGTTCCACCCTTCGACATCGGCAGACCTCTGTTCATCCGGATTCCGGCCTGCGGTTCTGGTCGCCGTCATTCCGGCAGAGCAAAAAGCTTGCGCAGGCTGGGCACCTCCCTGCCAGATACCGGATTCGCAGGCTTCGGCAGCTGCTGATGCAAGGGCTTCGGTCGGCCAGGCTTCAACACCCGCTGCAACGCACACCAGCACGTCCTGAAGGCTTCCGCCCTTTCGTTCACGTACGGTTATGACGTTTGTCGGCTTGAGAGGCGCTTTTGCCTGATTGTCCCAAAAATCGCGTGCGTCCTGACGCGCCTCTGTTCCCGGAGAAACAAGCTCTGCCGACACTTCATCGATCAAGCCATCTTCAACAGAACGCAAGTGGTAGACGACATAGTCGCCGGTTTCAACCTCGCTCGAAGGAAATTCCCAGACAGGGCGTACCGTATTGGCCGCGTTACCCACTTCGATTCCTCCCAGATTCCCTCCTTGCAGTACCACAAACTCTATAAATTCGACCTTTGGTTTTGAATACGCCGTGCGTATCTCATTGATTCGCAGAATCGCAGGCTTCGCATTAAAACCGGTAAAGGGAACGCTCATGGAAAGCGTGTTGCCGGAACTGTCGGAAACAGAGGCGCTGAAAATCGCCTTTTCTCCTACGGAAGGAAATTCCTCAAGAGTGAAACAGAGCTCCTGTTCGGGAATTCCCGGTTCGCGCGGAATCCATTCTGCTGGCGAAGAGCGAACTTCCTCGCCATCCGGTCCGTTCAGCAGCACCGAAGCCTCGAGCACGCTCACGGGAGCGGAGAAGGATGCCCGAATCTGCGTCGAAGAGTCGACTTCCAGAGAAAGAAAGACAGGAGGAATGCTGTCTTCACCCCATATTTTTACCGCTTCATTTTCAATCGCACAAGACACGAACATCACAGTCAACCCGACTGAACACGCAATCGCACAACATGCCGTTTTTTTCATACACTGCCTCCAGTCCTCTTGTGTATGTCTGCCTCGCATTTTGCCCGCTTTTTTGCTACACTTTGCCAATGAAATACACCATACACACGCTTGAACTGCATCGCGATATTCCTCATCCGGACACTGCACCCGCCCCGGACGGCACCCGGGCTGTTTTAGTGTATAGTTCCGCTGTTCAGAAAAACAACCTGGAACCCGCTGAGCGCGATCATCTTACCGGAAAGGCAGAAACAGCTACGATCAGGGCTGGCCATTATCTGTTCGCTCAAGGACCGCTTCAGGCAGAATTTGATAACTTCCAGAATCCGGAAGATACAGAAATCACCCTGTTCAGGGAAGCAGCAAAAGAAGTGTGGCTTGAATCGTTATGGAGAGATATCGAATTCCTGGACGAAAAGATTTTCGTTAGAATTCTTTCGGAGGACGGGCACACTGTTTTTCAGATTTTCAGGGCAATCGGACAGCAGGAGCGCTAGAATCCCGTGTGAACAGGCACGCTGCGGTAAAACCGCTCCAGCCAGGCGGGCCAGAGCGGGATCGGCCAGAGCGGTGCCGGCCAGAGATGATCAGAGTCTGAGGGTTTCAACCATAAAACGTATCGAACTACCATTCCGGTCGTACACTTTTTTTTCGATAACAAAGACTAATGAACGCCCCGAATTGTCTGTGATAATATTCCGTATCAGGTAATCCTGTACTCCATCCCGCTTGAAACCGGGCAACCCGACCGTTTTCCGAATTTCTTTGCCATCCGCACCGGTAATTGAAACAAGAAGATAGAAAGAAGAGCGAACCTCTTTTCCGGAGCCTTCAACAAAGGTTTTCAGTTCGACGGAGTACAATGATCTTGTTTCAAAATCTCTGAATGCGATTGTTTTCAGCGAGGGTTCATCTTCAGACTGAATATACACCGTACGGCCCCGCAGCGCGCTGTCGACTTTCGAGGCTGCGAGAAACGCAGCGCTCTTGTTCTGGAGCGACGCAAAAACACCCCGCGGATCGGTAGCCGAAGTTGCAGTTCCCGGATTTACAATAAAGGTACCGTCAGGAACGAACTTGTTATTCACGACATCGACGCAATATATTTCTGCCCAAGACTGATATACAACATCTGCGACACCATACTGGCCGAAAGCAAAACGGGTGCCGTCCGGAGAAAATCCCAGATTCATAAAATTCGCGACATCACCCGCATAAACGGATAACACCGAAAACGCAAGCATCATACATACTGCAAGTTTTCGCATTGCTTTCTCCTGAATGCATCTCTGATACAAGTAAACTTCTTTAGGGCACCTTCAAAACAAAACTGAAGTTTTTCTACAGGTACCCTCTATGATATCGACACTATCGGATGACTACTTGAGATTCCACCATTTCTTTTTTAGTGTTATGATTCATTCTATGACACTTGCTACCCGAAACAGGTTCGTTCTGAGTGCAACCATCATATCTGCTGTGCTTGTACTGATAACCGGTATCGCCACTGTCGTTATTCTGATTCAGAATAGATTGCCGGCTCAAATTCCCGGAATCCGGCAGATATCAGGGCTCGACGATTTTTTTCTCACTCCCTACAGTCCTCTGGCTTCTATCCTGACTCTCAATGTATTTCCCGTTATTGCCCTATGCTCCCTGCTTTATATGCTTGTTGCGTTCGAAAAAACACAATCCATAGAGATCACATTTTTCGCAGCTTGCGCTTTTGCCCTGGCTTTCGAGGGATTGCGGATATGTATACCCCTGTACGGATTGTGGGACAACTCGAATTTCTACCTGATGACGGTGGCACGATCGATCCTGGCCTGCAGAATCTTTATTCTTCTGGCGATTCTTTCAAGCGGACTGTTCACGACAGGGGCGACATCCCAGCAGCTCGGATCAGCACTTTTTCTTGAAGCATTCTTCTCTTTTACGCTCGCCAGAGCGATACCGCTGAATGCGCGTTCCGTCAGTTCCAATTTTCTCCTGTTGCCCGGATATGACGAATTGCTCGGCATTGTTTTTTTGACTCTCGGACTGTTAAGCATACTGGTCTATCTGATTCTGGCGAAAACACGCGGCATTCCGGAATACCGGGCTGCAGCAGCGGGATTAGCCCTCATGTTTTGCGGATATCCCCTGCTTGCGGCCAGCGATACCTGGGTAATCCTTGCTGCCGGCACCTGCTTGATGGTAGCAGGAGGAGCTCTGTTCCTGAAAAAAATCCATACCTTTTATTTGTGGCAATAGAACCGGGAACCGGGATACGGGAAGCGAGATACGGGAACCGGGAACCGGGACGAAAAGGAGTCTCTCGATCAGGGATGAATATAGACAAAGGCGCTTATGAGCAAAGGTATCAACAGATTGTCATAATCTCTGAGCGGAAGCACTTCGATCAGCATGGCAAGCAATGCAACTTCCAGAGATAAAAGCGGATCCCGGGTACACAGAAGCGTAGAGGCATATACGGCAATAAAACACGCTGAACTGCCTTCGAGCGTTTTCCCGCCGGCATACGGAATCCGTATGCGCCCGTAAATTTTCCCCGCCAGACTCGCGATCCCGTCTCCGAAGGCAAGGGCAAAAATACCGATGCGGCCAACTTCGAGCGGAAACACAATGAGGGTAATTAGAACTCCAAAGGCCATAGTAACGGGACCCAGCACAAAATGACCCTCATCCCGCTTCCGTGCGGCATACGCGGTAATCCGGGAAACAACAGGAATAGGGCTGCCCGTCAGGCGGCGGTATTCGCATAAAATATAAAAACAAACAACAGCGGAAAGCGCGACAACAGTCCAGGAAAAATTAAAGGCAGCCATTGCGGGAACCGCGGCTGAACAGAAATGTATCCCCTTGCGAAACACTTCCTTCAAAAAATCGTTTACAGTTGCAGTATGCGATATTTTACGATAGCGGAAATCTGAAAGAATTCCCATTTTTTTCACCTTTATACACCTGAATGGTACAGACTGAGGTTCGGACGGCTCATAGACCGAAAGATCCGGTACGCATGATTTTCGATGCACAACTTAGGGACAAACAACTCAGATGGCTTCAGGTTTCATATTTTTTACACATTTGAGGTTCTTGCAACAATCAGTGATTTTTGCAATCGCAACAGTTTTTTACAAAAAAGCTGTTTTTTGGACGTTACTGGGTTTGAACCAGTGACTTCTACCGTGTGAAGGTAGCACTCTACCGCTGAGTTAAACGTCCAAAAAAAAGCCTGACCGGCAATGCTTGGAACCATACCGGAATCGTGCTATATATTAGCAAGTAGCGTGCACTTTTGCAAGCGGCACTGTGTATCGGATGTAAAGAGGAGTCAGGTATGAACACAAAAAGAACAGTAACAGTAGCATTTCTGGTATTACTTCAGCTTACCAGTCTCCTGGCGGAACAACCCGCAGAAACCGGAAAGATTGAAGGATTTGACGCATTCAGCAATGCGCTCGGAATTTATGCAACATCCCTTGCCGGAGACGGCACCGGCGGGCTTCACTACCAGCATTGGGGTAAAAAATTTGGATTTCAGGGGCTGATTTCCGCTTTTTATGATCCCGAAAGCACATTCGGAAGAAAGCTCGACTACTCTTGCATAATCGACGGTCTGTATTCTGTATATGGAAACACCTTCTCCAGACAAATTTCGGGAAGACTCTATGTTTGGGCATCTGTCGGACACCGCGGGTATAGTTCATCATCGGATTATCTTTACGATGATGAGAATCAGGAAACAGATAGAGTCGTATTCAACGGAATTGCCGGCCTCGGAATCGGAATTGAAATCATTACCTACGGACATTTTTCATTTCCGGTTCAATTCGGATACTACGGAACATTCCCCTCCGATCCAAAGCTCTCATTTGCAGGCGGCGGCGGCTTCAGATACCGTTTCTGATCAATAAAAGACTGCACGCTGGCCAGTTTCCGGAAGCCGCGCCTGGCTTCCGTGCGAACTGCCAGCCGCGCGTGCCGGCCGGGTCATTCATCGGTACGCTGCTGCAGAATCCGCTCGTTTTCCAGAGTCCGGGGAATATCTGCATATATCTCCGGCTGGAACTCCGGGAGCGGATGGGTCATATTCTGCATATTTAAATACGCCAGATTCGACCCCTGTGCCCTGACCATAGTCTGCTGATTCCGTGTGAGGGCATCCCAGGCACGGTTCGATTCGGCGAACAGAGCCAGCGCGCGGGCATACTTTTTCGAATCGCCGGTCCTGGATGCAAGACGCTCAAGAGCGACCCCCAGATTGTTGGCATTCCGCATATAATCCTGAACGAAACTTCCATGATCTTCACGAATCTGAGGAAACAGAATTCCTTTCCGGATTCGTTCTGCTTCGAGCATTTCCTGCAGGCGTTCATAATACGCCTGAGCTGCAAAGAAATTCTCTCGCCTGAACAGGGTGTTGGCATAACCGAACAGCAGATTTCTGTCGTTGGGCATTTCGGCATGCACTACGGTGAAAGTTTCCATTGCCGAGGCGAAATTCTGCTTCTGATAATGGATATACCCAATCCGGTATCGTACGGAAGGCGTACTGTTGAGTTCTTCGACCGATTTTTTATAGTTCACCAGCGCACTGTCCAGATCGTTTGTTATAAAGTAATCAATATCTGCGTAATCCGCGTACAGCATGCCCACTTTCTCCGACCGCTTTACCGCATGGTTTGCTCGTAAGTCTTCATACAGCATCATTCCGTCAAGATACATCCCTTGTGCCTTCAGATATTCTTTTTCGTCCGCATGCAATTCGCCAAGAAGTCGGAATGTGTCGACATGCGCAAGAGCCCGTGACGGAGACATCGTGCGGGCGTTTTCAAACGAATGCAGCGCGTTCTGCAAGGATACGGCGGCAGCATTGCTGTTGTAGTTATAGATAAAAAACCGACCTAAATTATAGTGAGCCTCGGGAGAGTTCTTGTCGGCTTTCACTGCCCGTTCAAGGAATGTGCGTACATCTTCAATCTGCGAACGTACATATTCATTGTCGCCGCTCTTTGGCGCATAGCGTTTATCCAGAAGATACCCGCCGAGCTCTATCAGATCCTCAGATCCTATTTTTGCTTTTGTGTTGGTAAAGTGCTCCTTGAGCGGCAGAACTTCCTTGAGATTGTCAGTACGGATAAAGTACCGCATCAGCCGCGCAAGGTACGGATCTTTGCGTCCATACAGTTCCACCAACCGCGAATAGGTGCTGAGGGCTTTCTCATACCGTGAAAAATCTTCCTCCGCCCAGTCCAGATAGGTATCGCCAAGCAGCAGCAAACCATCGGGATCGTTCACATGGAAATCGAGTAGCCGCCGTTTGAGAATTGTTTCTGCTTTTTCGAAATTCCGCAAATCGGTGCGAAGCATCTCGGCATACTCAAGCCCTGCCGCCTTGTCGTTTCGATAGCGGTTGAGAATCCGCTCGTACATCATTTCTGCCGAAATATACTGTTTCTTTTCCTTAAAACCGCGAGCATAGGTAAAATACCATTTTTTCTTTTCCCATATCCTGACAGCTTCATCGAACAGGTCGAGCGATTGCGAATACCGTTCATCCTGCAGAGCTGCATACCCCCGCTTGTACCGGTTCTCTGCAGCGACAGGTCTGTAGATAAACTGCCAGGATAAAAATGCAGTACAGGCAGCAAGTACCGTAATAATTGTCACCAGAACCGTTGCCGGAAGTATCTTGTTAAAGAAAATATACCGGAGAGAACTTTTTTCCCGCTCGTATTCTTCAGCAGTCTTTCGTCTGTAATCTTTCGGTATCGGTATGGAACGGTCCAGGTAATGTTCAAGGGACCGCGCGATTTTTTTTACCGGGTGCCCGGTAATAACCTGATGAACAAGCTCCATTTTCTGGAGATCGGTTCCGGCTTCTCCGGTCAGGTATTCTCCGATCGCTATACGAAGATTTCTCGGGAAATAGGACAATTCTTCAAGAAATTTCTCGAATTCCTCGTCAGAAATTTCCATACGAATGTCTTTTTTGGCATTCTTCTTTGCACTGACCGCCGCCGGCAATTCGGAGAGCGACGCCCGCGCAGGAACCGAAGTAAAATCGGAGAACCCGGGAATATTGAACTCGTCGGTTCCCGGGATCGCCTCTTCTATGCTTTTCTTGAGAAAGTCGTCGTCCAGGCTGAACCCGTCAAACCCGTCAAGATCGGAAACATCGGCCAAGTCGTCGGGAGAATCCCCAACCTCAAGATCGGCTGGAATAGTAAAATCGGAAAAAGACTCGCCATAATCCGGAACAGGGGCTGCATCCGAAGCAGAAGACGATCTGCTCCCACCTTCGGGAGTGGCAAACAGAAAATCATCCGAAGCGCTCGGTTTTCTGAATCCATCCTCGAATCCGGGAGTAAAATCTATCTCTCCAGCTTCTCCGGACGGGACATCAGACAGGTCGTCCTCGGGCAGACCTGCAGAAAGCAATGCATCCAAACCCGCGATCGGATCAGTCGAAGCAGGGGAAAACGGTGTTTCGCCGCCCAAATCCAGGATATCATCAACCGATTCCACTTCCTCCGGCACGTCAAATGACTCCGGCACGTCAAATGACTCTGCAAAATCCTCATTCTTCGCACCGTCCAGCTCGGCTCCAAGACCAGAAAGGAGTTCTTTGGGAATCCCGAAACCGGTGTCGGCGGCAGGAACATCAGAAACATTTTCGCCGATCGGCATGGAAGACAGAAAATCAGTGAACGAATCAAGCGATTCCAGATCGTCTGAAGTTGCGGCGGGCAATTCGAAATCCTGCAAATCCGCGCCAAAACCGTCCTGCGTCCCAAAATCGGGATCGCCCGCACTCACCACATCCACATCACCAAAACCGGCGGCTGCGGGAGAATCACTCACCACATCCACATCACCCAATTCACTCAGCTCGCCCAGATCGGATATATCAGGAAACGAAAAAGAGTCCAGTGCATCAGAAGAACCGGAACCGGGCGACTGCGGAACGTCGAAAGATTCCAGCTCCTCCGCCGGAGATACTAATTCGGAAACATCGCTGTCGGCAGGGCTTTCCGTCTCTCCGAGCGACGCAAGCAGATTTTCCACATCAAGAGCGGGCGGTTCCGAGGTATAATCGGCGGGAAGCGGGAGTTCTTCGTACGCTTCCCCCCACTCGGCTGTAACTTGACGTTCATGGCCGAGATCGCTGAGCTCTTTTCTGAATTTTTTAAGAATTTTCAATCCCGGCATTCGGTGTCCTGCTTTCCTTTTACGGTTCAGTTTGTTCGTTTATCGGTGTATTGCAGGGCCGACTTTAGATTCCATACTCACTCCGGAAATGTCTTTCGGAAA
>Ga0116148_1001041_pt1 | contig 31578 bp, 21 predicted proteins | sample AD_UKC055_MetaG_FD_89786 | JGI IMG/M metagenome (GOLD analysis project Ga0116148, IMG submission 89786) | Active sludge microbial communities of municipal wastewater-treating anaerobic digesters from USA - AD_UKC055_MetaG | ecosystem: Engineered > Bioreactor > Anaerobic > Digestate | place: USA...
AGCGGCAGGGCTCGCCCACCTTGAACGCGGTGGCGGCGGAAAGCTGGCACTGCAGGCCGGACTTGGCCGACCCCCAGGGCTCCTCGGCTGGGGCAGCGGACGTTTGGGCCCGGGCCGGCGTGGCCGCCAACAAGCCCACCAGGAGGATGGGGAGAATCGTCTGCGTTTTCATGCCCATATCCTACCCTGCCCGCCCCAGGCGGACAACGCCCCGGACAACGGCAGGGGGCCGGGCGGCGAGCGGCGCACATTTTTCCTCGCCGTGGGTCTGGGAAAGACCCGCCCTGCGCGCTACCATTGGCTGCTTCGATGTCATCGAACATGCGTGCAAGATGGTAACACGACCGAAGGCGCGGACGGGCCGTTCTGCCGGGCAAATCCGGGCGGGGTTTTTGCGCGTCCTGATCGCCCTGGGAGTGCTGGGGGTGTTGTACGCCGCCCGCCAGGTCAGCTATCTTCTGTTCCACGTCCTGGTGGAAGTGTTCTTCGCCGTGGTGGCCGGCGCGATCTTCATCATCGCCTGGCACAGCCGGCGGTTCTTCCGCGAGGCGTACTTCGTCCTGGTTGCGGGGGGAGCCGGGTTCGTCGCTGCTCTGGGCTCGGTCCACCTGCTGGCCTACGAGGGCATGAACGCCTTGCCAGGAGGGGGCGCCAATGCCGCCACCCAGCTCTGGATCGCCTCGCGGTACGCCCTGGCCCTGACCCTGCTGATCGCCCCGGCCATGCTGGGCCGCAGCCTCCGCCTGGCGAGCGTCGCCTGCGCCTATGCAACTGCGGCAGCCCTGGTCCTGCTGTCGGTGTTCGTCTGGCGGATCTTCCCCGACTGCTTCATCGAGCGCGGCGGCCTGACGCCGTTCAAGGTGATCAGCGAGTACCTGATCTTCGCCATGCTGCTGGGCGCCGGCGCCTTTCTGTACGCCCGTCGCAATCGGTTGGCCTACCCCGTCTGGGCCCTGATGCTGGGGATGATCCTGACCAGCGCGATCGGCGAGTTCCTCTTCACCCTCTACCGCACGCCCTTCGACACCGCCAACCTTCTGGGCCACTACGCCATCCTGGTCTCCTTCTACCTGCTGTACCGCGCCTTGATCGTGACGGCCCTGGAGCACCCGTTCAGCCTGCTCTTCCGCGACCTGAAGGCGGCGGAGGAGTCGCTGCGAGGCCAGCGGGACCGCCTGGAAGCGTGCGTGGCCGAGCGGACGGCGGAACTGACCCGCTCGAACCAGTTGCTCCGCGAGGAGATCGAGCAGCGGACGCGTCGCCAGAAGCGGGAGGAGTTCACCCTTCGCCTGCTGGAGTCCTTCTCCGCCTGCAAGACTCGCCCGCAGTACCTCGCGCGGGTGCTGGAGCTGATGCGGAACTGGGTGGGCTGCCGGTGCGGCGGCATCCGGGTGCTGGACAGCCGCGGCGAGGCCGTCTACGAGGCCCGCGTCGGCCTGTCGGACGACTTCTTCCGGCAGGAGGGGTGCCTGCGTCCAGCCGACGCGTGCATCTGCACCCGCCTGCTGAGCGAGCAACTGAGCGAGGCGGAGCGGGCCTGCGCCACGCCGTGGGGCTCGTTCCGCTGCGACGACGTGCGGGCCTTCTGGGAGGGTCTGACGACCCAGCAGCGCGAACGCTGCCGCGACGCGTGCTTCCGCGAGGGCTTCGGCTCGCTGGCGATGATCCCCATCCGCTACCAGGGACGCATGCTGGGCATGGTCCACCTGGCCGACGCCCGGGCGGGCGCCATCTCCGCCGAACAGGTGGAGTTCCTGGAATCGCTGGCGGTGCTGATCGGCGAGGCCATGTATCGCTTCGGCGTCGAGGAGGAGCTGCGCACCAGCCGCGAGCGGCTGTTCGCCGTCCTCCAGGCGCTGCCCGCCCTGGTCACCATCCGCAGCCGCACCGGCGCCATCCCATTCGCCAACAAGCAGTTCGTGGAGCGTTTCGGCCGCCCGCTGGACCGCCCGTGCTACAGCCTGATCGCCGGTCGCGAGACGCCTTGCGAAGATTGCTTCGTCCGCGACGTCTTCCAGACCGACAGCCCCCGCCAGACCGACCGGGTCCGCTGCGACGGACGGTCGTACCATTGCTGGGCCTACCCGTTCCACGACGGCGACGGCGAGCGGGTGCTGGAGGTGGCCGTCGACATGACCGACCGCAAGCAGTTGGAGAAGGAGGTGCTGATCGCCAGCGAGACCGAGAAGCGGCGCATCGGACAGGACCTCCACGAGAGCCTCTGCCAGACGCTCAGCGGGCTGAGCTGCGTATCCCGCGTGCTCCAGCAACGCCTGGCCCTGCGGGGGCTGAACGACGAGGCCGCCCAGGCCGCCCAGCTCGAACAGGAGATCGCCAAGTCCGTCCAGATGGCCCGCTCCCTGGCCCAGGGGCTGATCCTGGTGGGCGACGGCCCCGAGAGCCTGATGTACTGGATTCGGAACCTGGCCGCCAGCCTGGAACAACTGTTCTCCATCCGCTGCCGGTTCATATGCCCCGAGCCGGTCGCCATAGCCGACAGCCTGACCGCGACCCACCTGTACCACATCTGCCAGGAGGCCGCCCATAACGCCATCCGCCACGGGCGGGCGAAGAACATCTCCTTGCGACTGGAAAACACGGAAGACGCGGTTATCCTCAGCGTCGAGGACGACGGCGCCGGCCTGCCCCGTCAGGCGCCGCCCGCTGAAGGAATGGGACTGAAGGTGATGAAACACCGCTGCGACGCCATCGGGGCTTCGTTCGCCATCGGACCCGCCGTCTCGGGAGGCGCCGTCGTCACCTGTCGCCTGCCCCGTGCATACGACCCGGCGAAAGAAGGAACGCCATGAGTGTCTCTGGGACCCAGCCCACGAGGATCCTGCTCGTCGACGACCACGAACTGATGCGCCAGGGTTTGTCCCAGTTGATCAGAATGGAAGAGGATTTCACCGTCTGCGGCGAGGCCGAGGACGTCGATCAGGCCATCCGTTTCCTCGAAGCCAATCCCGTCGATCTGGCCATCGTCGACATCTCGCTCAAGGACTCCAACGGCGTCGACCTCATCCGCGAGATCCGCGCCCGCTGGCCCGCGCTGCCGGTAATCGTGCTGTCCATGTTCACCCAGTCCAGCTACGTCGAGCGCGCGTTTCAGGCCGGGGCCAACGCCTACGTGACCAAGGAAGAAGTCTCCTCCGCCATCCTCGACGCCATCAGGCACGTCCTGGCCGGCAAGGCGTTCGTTTCCAAGAGCCTGGCCCCCGAGATGATGGGCAAGCTGCTCAGCGGGCGGATGGCGCCCGGGCGGTACCCCGTCGACCGTCTCAGCGACCGCGAGCACCAGATCTTCGAGTTGATCGGGCAGGGCCTGCGAACCAACGAGATCGCCGACCGGCTCGACGTGTCCGTCAAGACCGTCGAGTCCCACCGCGAGCACATCAAGCGCAAGCTGGGCATCGATTCCGCCGGAGACCTGCTCAAGTACGCCATCGAGTGGGCCCACCTCAGCGGGCAGAACTGACCGCCCCGGCGACAGCCTTCCGCCCGTTCCGCCGCCCCTTCAGACGAAGACGTCCGCAATCCCCGCCGCACCCAGCAGCAGGCTGACCGCGCCGTTGCACAGGAAGAAGGCGGCGTTGATCCTCGACAGGTCGCGGGGGCTGACCAGGAGCTGCTCGACCAGCAGCACCGCCGCCGACACGCCCGCGCCGGCCAGGTACAGCCATCCCAGGCGCCCGCACAGCATCCACACCGCCGCCAGCGCCGAGATCGCCGTCACATGCAGCGACCGGCTGATCCAGATGGCGTTGGCCGGTCCGACCGCCACCGGGATCGACCGCAAGCCCTGGGCCAGGTCGTAGGGCAGGTCCTGGAGCGAGTAGAGGATGTCGAACCCAGCCACCCAGCACACCACCGCCGCCGCCAGGGCCAGCGCCGCCGGTCCGAACGACGCGGGCCAGATCGCCAGCCACGCCGACATCGGCGACAGGGCCAGCGCCACCCCCAGGGCCAGGTGGCACAGCGAAGTGAAGCGCTTGGTCAGGCTGTACAGGCACAGCCAGCCCAGCACGGGGACCGCCAGAGCGATCGGCCAGTAGTTGCCCCACAGCAACCAGAAGGCCCCGCAGGCGCCCACGAAGACGGCCGCGCAGACGCTAAAGAAGGTCCAGGCTTGGCGCAGATTGAGCTGCCCTCGCTGGAGCGGTCGCCCAGCCGTCCGCGGGTTGCCCGCGTCGATCCGCACGTCGGCGATGCGGTTGAACGCCATCGCCGCCGACCGCGCCGCCACCATGCACAGCAGCACCAGCGCCAACTCCCCCCAGAACCGCCCGGTCCGCGCGAAGTCCGGCTGTCGGCTCGCCCCCGCCAGGAACGCCGCCAACAGCGCGAACGGCAGGGCGAAGATGGTGTGCGAGAACTTCACCAGGCTGGCATAGGCGGTAAGCATGGCTGGTTGACTCATTCGCTCATTCGTGCGCTCGGTATCTCGCGGATCCGTTCATCCGCCGCTCCATGCTCACGTGGACGAGCCGGCGAGTCAACACATTCACGAACCCCCGCGTCTTACAACGATCGGAATTCTTCGATCTCCTCGTGGATCCCCAGGCAGTCAGCCACCCGCGAGGCGACGAAGTCAGCGACGGCCTGCACGCTCTTGAGCTCGGTGTAGAAGGCGGGGCAGGCCGGGGCGATCACCGCGCCGGCGCGGGCGGCGCGGAGCATGTTCTCCAGGTCGATCACGGACAGGGGCATCTCCCTCGGCGCGAGCACCAGGGTGCGGCGCTGCTTGAGGTGCACGTGGGCCGCCCGCGTGATCAGGTTGCTGCCCATCCCGGCAGCCACCTCCGCCAGCGTGTGCATCGAGCACGGGCAGACGGCCATCCCGTCGGTGTTGACCGATCCGCTGGCCAGGGCGTCGACCATGTCGGCGTACTCGTGGAAGACCACGCGGTCCGAGCCGCATTCCACCAGGGCCTGGGCTGTCACGTGCTCGATGCCCAGTTCCATCTGCATCAACTGGGCGCCGCGCGGCGAGACGATCACGTGGACACGGCAGGCCGAGCGAACGAGCATGCGGACCAGGCTGCGGGCGTACACTGCGCCGCTGGCCCCGGTGATGGCTACGACGATCTGTCTCATTGTGGCTCCCTGGGCTGGGTCGTACTCTTCAGCCAGGCCAGACGTTCCTCAGCCGCTGTCTGCCAAGGATTCGGCCGGGCGGACCTTACGACATTGTAGTACCACTGGGGAGCGCGAAGACCCTGAAGAAGGGAAAGAGCCGGCGCCAGGGCGGGCGCCGCCGCCAACTGCCCCAACTCGTAGCACGCCTCGATCGCGGCGTCGCTGTCTTGCTTGTCGCCGATCAGCACGATCAGGGCCTGGGCCCGCTCGTACACGTCGGTCGTGGCCAGGGCAACGGCCAGCTTGAGGTTGTCGCCCAGGGGCGTCTGCTCGTACTTGCCCGCCAGGCTGCACAGGCGGTCGTAGCGGTCCGCGTCGTACGGACTCACCGACAGCAGTTCCGCCAGGGCCTTGGCCGAGCGGGGATCGTGCAGGCAACTGTTCTCCTCGATCAGCCAGACGAGGCGCCGGGCCTCGAAGAGGGCCTGGCGATAGTGGGCCAGCGAGGGCAGGACGGGCATGGGCGAGAACACCCGTTCCCCGCCGTGGGTCTCGCTGCGGCGTTCCTGGGCGCCCACGTACGCCGCCAGGTGCAGCACCCCCGCTCGCAGCAGCCGGCTGGCGGTGGTGATGTCGCCGTCGCGACAGGCCCGCTCGCCCAGGCGCAGTTCCGCCAAGGCCGCCTGGGGCTGAGAGGGATGCTCCTCCCTCAGGCGCTGCCAGGCCTTCCGCTCGGCCTGGCTGTCCAACGGATGCATCGGCCGATACTGGAGCAGGCCCGCCGTAAACGCCCGTTCGTCCAGGTGCAGCCCCTGGCTGTGGGCGACCAGCCACACCAGTTCCACGCTGTGGACGTTGGCGGGGTAGCGCTCCAGGAATCGCTGGCACTGCTGCATGATCTCCAGCTTGCGGTTCTGGAGTTGTCCCCGCGCCAGCGTCATCTGGCGCTGGGGGTCCAGGCCCCGGGCGCCGCCGGCCTCGGCCCAGTCCGCCACGGCCGCCGGACGAAACAACGTCTCCCCCGCGTCCAGGCGACGGACGATGAGACAGTACTCCAACTCAGCCGGTCCGATCAGGTAGTGGAACACCAGCAGGGGCCCGACCAGCAGGGCGGCCACCACCGGCCAGACCACCCCCGGCCGATGTCCCGTCACCCCCGCCAGCGACAGCACCGCCGCCGCCCCGACCACCGCCACGATCACCGCGATGGGGAACGGGGCATACGGCACCCACCGCTGAAGCGGCAGGGCCGCCGGCGAGGTCAAGATCGCCACCACCGCCAGGTAGCCCGCCACCGGCACCAGCCCCAGCAGAAAGGCCAGGAACGACGCGTCGCTCCGCAGGGGCGTGTAGGCCGCCAAAAGGCTCGCCGCCACCAGCGCCGCCGCCAGCGCCGGGGAGTGCCCGATCGCCGCCACCAGCAGCACGAACACGAACGCCAGCCACAGCCGGTACAGCACCGCCACGATCACCGGCACCAGGATCATCCCGGCCAGCACCATCGAGCCCACCAGCAGCATCCAGCGGTAGTGCAGCACGCTCAGGGGATACAGAAAGGTCTGGCTCAGCAGCACCGTCGCGTCGCGCCGGTAGGCCGCCACGCTGAAATCGAACCACCGCCCCGTCGAGAGATACTGCCAGAACGCCGCCAGCGCCGCGTACATCACCAGCGTCAGGGTCATGAAGAGCAGGCCCCGCCACGACGAGGTCTGGCGCAGCAGCGGCCGGGAACCGCGATGCGGGTCGTAGCCCGACGTGGCCCCGGCGACCATCACGGGCGAACCCCCCTGTGCAGGGCGGCGATGCCCAGCGTCAGCCGGCGGCTCACCACGTCCGACAGGCGAGAGCGGACCATCTCGCCGGCCAACTCCTCCGCCGTCCAGAACGCCTTGACCGAGTCGCGAAGATACGCGTAGGCCCCCTCCCGGTCGCCCGCCAGCCAGGCCGCCGTCCGGGGCATCACCTGGTCCAGGTAGAACCGCGCCGCCGCCCCCAGCACCCGACCCCGCGGACGGTCGAACTCCAGCACCACCAGCCGCCCGCCCGGGCGCAACACCCGCACGAACTCCTCCAGCGCCCGGCGGGGCTGGGACACGTTGCGGATGCCAAAGGCGATCGACACCACGTCGAACGAGCCGTCCGCGAAGGGCAGCTCCATCGCGTCGCCCCGCACCCACTCGATGCGCCTGCCCGCGAACTTCAGCCGGGCCAGATCGAGCATCTCCTCGCAGAAATCCAGCCCCACCACCCGCCCGGCCCCGGTCCGGTCGAACATCCCCGCCAGGTCGCCCGTGCCGCACGCGACGTCCAGCACGGCCTGGCCCGGCTGCACGGCGGCCACGCGCACAGCCGAGCGGCGCCACGCCTGGTCACGCCAGAACGAGTGCAGGCGGTTGTTCAGGTCGTAGCGCCTCGCGATGCGGGCGAACATCTCGCGCACCCGGAGGGCTTTGTCAGCCGGCGCAGGCTGGGGTTCGACGGACATGCGGGTATTGTAGCAGAAGGAGCGGGCGGTGGTCAGTGGTCAGATTGGGAGCCATAGGACTTATGGGACCCATAAGTCCTATGAGTCCCATAAGTCCCATCCCATTGCCGCCCAAGCCCCCCCCCGCTCGCCCTACAGCGAATACCCGGCGCGGTAGGGCGGGTTGAGCAGGGCGTTGGCGTCGGCGCTGTTGGTGACCTTGAGGTTGGGCCCGTCCCAGTGGAGTTTCTGCTTGGTGCGGATGGAGACGTTGCCCAGCAGCACGATCTCGCTCAGGTGGGCGGCGTGGTCGGCGAAGTTCGAGCCCGGCGCGGGCCCGCCCTTGCAGGCGCCGATCCACTCCTGGTAGTGCCCGGGCGAACGGGGCAGAGTCTTCTTGATCTGCGAGCCGATCTCCTTGTACTTCGAGTCGGGAATCACCCGGTGCCCGTACATCTTGCCCTTGTCGCCGATGATGTACAGCCAGTCGCCGTTGCCGAAGGAACGGTCCGGCTCCAGCTCCGCGGGGCGCGGGGGGGTCAGCCCGCCGTCCCACCAGGTCAGCAGCACCTCGCTACGGTCCCCCTCGGCCGGGAAGTGCCACCGCGTGATCGACGCGATCGGGGCGGTCTCGTTGGACATCTCCGGCGGGCAGGTCTGGTTGGTCGAGCAGGCGTCCACCCAGTCGGGGTGGCCCAGCTTGAGGGCCTTGAACGTGGAGGAGAACTGGTGGCAGCCGATGTCGCCCAGGCAGCCGGTGCCGAAGTCCCACCAGCCGCGCCAGGCGAAGGGATGATAGCACGGGTGGTACGGGCGCATGGGCGAGACGCCGACCCACTGGTCCCAGTCGAGTTCCTTGGGGCAGGGCGGGGTGTCGCCGGGGCGGCGGATGCCGCGCGGCGAGATCGGCGGGTAGCGGTTGGAGCCCGCGTGGACCTCGAGGACCTTGCCGATCACGCCCGACCAGATCGTCTCGCACACCAGGCGGGCCTGCTCGCTGGCGTGCCCGAAGTTGCCCATCTGGGTGGCCACCTTGGCGGCGCGGGCGGCCTGCCCGATCTGGCGGGCTTCGTACACCGAGTGCGTCAGGGGCTTCTGGCAGTGCACGTGCTTGCCCAGCTTGATCGCCGTCATCGTCACCACCGCGTGCATGTGGTCGGGCGTGGCGATGGTTACCGCGTCGATGTCCTTCTGCTGCTCGAACATCTTGCGGAAGTCCGTGTACGTCTTGGCCTTGGGGTGATGCTTGAGGTTGTTGTTCAGCATCCGCTGGTCCGCGTCGCACAGGGCGACGATGTTGTGCCCCAGCCCGGCCAGGCTGCGGACGTCGCCCGAGCCCATGCCGCCCACCCCGATGCCGGCGATGTTCAGCTTCTCGCTGGGCGGGGTCTGCCCCGGGCCGCCCAGGACGTGACGCGGCACGATGGTGAACGCGGCAGCGGCGGCGCCGGCAGCGCCGGCCAGCAGCACCTGGCGACGTGGATAGCGCAGAGGGGCCTGACGATGGGAAGAGCTCTTGGCTTCCATAACGATCTCCTGTGATGGGACCCGGGTCCGAACGGTTCTCGATATAGGACTAACGCGGCCTGCGACGGTCTTTATTCCGCAATCTCACAGCCCGTACTCCGCCCAGCGCCTGGCGATGGTCGCCAGCGTGGCGTCGTCCATCTTGAGCTCCTCGGGCCAGTCGCGCACGGGGCCCTCGCCGGGCAGCTTCCGCGTCGCGTCGATGCCCAGCTTGCCCCCGCCGCCCAGCTCCGTCGAGGCGTGGTCGAGGATGTCCGCCGGCCCGGCCGACCGCTCCAGATCGCGCGACGGGTCGACGTTGGCCCCCACGTGGAACCACACGTCGTTGGGGTCGTGGACGTTCACGTCCCGGTCCACCACCACGATAAACTTGCTGAAGACCATCTGCCCAGCCCCCCAGATGGCGTGCATGACCTTGCGGGCCTGGTGGGGGTACTGCTTGTCGATCTGGACGAAGACGAAGTTGTGGAACGCCCCGAACATGGGCAGGTCGTAGTCGAGGATCTCCGGGCACAGCGTCCGCAGCAGCGGCAGGAAGATCCGCTCGGTCGCCTTGCCCAGGTAGTAGTCCTCCATGGGCGGCTGGCCGACGATCGTCGTGGGGTAGATCGCGTCGCGGCGGCGCGTGATCGCCGTCACGCGGAAGACGGGGAACCGGTCGGCCAGGCTGTAGAAGCCCGTGTGGTCGCCGAAGGGCCCCTCGACGGTCAACTCGTCGCACGCGACCTCGCCCTCGATGACGATGTCGGCCGACGCGGGCACCGCCAGGTCGATCGTGCGGCAGGGCACGAGTTCGACCGGGCCGCCCTGGAGGAAGCCCGCCAGCATCATCTCGTCCACGCCCGGCGGGCAGGGGGCGCTGGCGGCATAGGCGAGCGGGCTGGGCCCGCCCAGGACGATGGCCGCGGGCATGGACTTGCCCTGGTCCTTCCACGCCCGCCAGTTGGCGGCCCCGTCGTGCGGCGGGTGGATGTGCATGGCCGCCCGTCGCGGCCCCAGAAGCTGCACGCGGTACATCCCCACGTTGCCCTCGCCGGTCTCGGGATGGCGCGTGAGGATCGAGCCCAGCGTGATGTAGCGCTTGGCAAGCTCGCCGGCCGGGTGGCCCGCCCCGTCGCCGGGCCAGCACTGGATCACCGGCAGGGCGGTCAGGTCGGCGTCGTCCGTCTGCACCACTTCCTGGCAGGCCGCCGCCCGCGAGACGACCTTGGGCTTGAGATTGGCCAGCCGGGCCAGCTCCGGCAGCTTGCGGAGCTTGGCGAAGAAGCCTTGCGGCACCTCGGGCTTGACCAGCTTGTTGACCCGCTCGGCCAGCTCGTCCAGGCTTTGGCAGCCCAGGGCCATGTTCACCCGCCGATAGCTTCCGTACGCGTTGATGAGCACGGGCACGTCGTGCCCGCGGACGTTCTCGAACAGGATCGCCCGCCCGCCGAAGCGCCCGTTGACCGGGTCGCACGCGGGCGCCCCAGCCGGGCCCTCGGGAGAGTCGCTCTTCATCTCGCGGTCGGCGACGGCGGCCAGCTCCAGCAGCGGGTCCACCTCGGCCCGCACGCGGACAAGCTGACCGGCCTGCTCCAACGCCGCGACGAACGATTGCAGATCGGGATAGGTCGCCATGAAGCCCATTAGACCACAAGCGGACCGCTCATGCGAGAGGGCGCAGATTGAATGGATCGCTTGAGAACCGGGGCCTGTGGGCTTTCCGCGGGCTTTCGGCAATCTTCGCTGGCGGCGGCGGTTCATGCTTAGATGAAACACATGCCAATAATCCTGGCGGCGGTGGTTCTTGCGGCGACAGTGGCCCGGTCAGCCGAGACGTCGCAGCTCTGGGGCACAAGCGGCGAGAAGTGGGACCCAGCCGGGCGGCTGGGCGACTTCTCCTTCGCGGGCTACCGTCGCGGCGAGAAGCCGTTTCGCATCCCGGCTGGGCGGGCGTCGGTGGCGGACTTCGGCGCCAAGGGCGATGGGAAGACCGACGACACCGAGGCGTTCAGGAAGGCCATCGACGCGGGCGCGGGTAAGGTGGTCCTCATCCCGCCCGGACGGTACGTCCTGGGCGACCTGCTGGAGATCCGCTCGTCCACCCTGGTCCTGCGCGGCGCGGGCAGCGACAAGACCGTCCTGCTGTTCGTCAAGCCGGGCGAACAGCTCCGGCCCCGCCCGTCCAAGACCGACGGCAACCAGCCCACCACGGGCTGGTCCTGGGGTGGAGGGCTCATCGCCATCGGCCAGCGGATGCGCGATCCCCGCTCCGGCGTTCGCGTGACCGCCGCCGCCAGACGCGGCCAGAACATTCTCACCGTCGAGCGCGGGAGCTTTAAGCCCGGCGATGAGGTGACGTTGACCCTCCACGATGACAGCGACAAGACGCTGGTGAAGTATCTCTATCGCGGGCAGGAGGGCAACGCCGCGGGCCTGGTGAACTGGCGCATCCGTCAGATCTTCCGGGTTCGCCAGGTAGCCGGCCAAGTGGTCACACTGGACCGCCCGCTGCGGTTCGACGTGCGGGCGGAGTGGAAGCCCGCATTGGCGCCCTTCGTCCCGAGCGTCACGGACGTCGGCATCGAGGGTGTCGCGTTCGAGTTTCCAGCCCAGCCGTACGCCGGGCACTTCAAGGAGCTGGGCTTCAACCCGGTGGTCATCGAGTCGGGCGCCGCCCATTGCTGGCTCAAGGACCTGCGCGTCCACAACGCCGACTCCGGCCCGTACGTCAACGGGGCGTTTTGCTCCATTGACGGCATCGTCCTGACCGCCGACAAGGCCCGCCTGAGCAAGAGCGGCTTCTGCGGGCACCACGGCATCACCCTCCAGGGCCAGGACAGCCTCTGCACCCGCTTCGACATCCAGACGCAGTTCATCCACGACGTGACGGTGCAGTCAGCCGTCGGGTGCGTCTTCTGCCGCGGCCGGGCGATCAACCTGAACATGGACCATCACCGCTGGGCCCCGTACGAGAACCTCTTCAGCGACATCGACGCCGGCTCGGGCAAGCGTCTCTGGGCCTCCAGCGGGGGCGGGCACCGAGGCAGCCATACCGCCGCCGGCGAGACGTTCTGGAACATCCGCACCGCCCAGCCGGTGAGCTGGCCCAAGAACTTCATCGACGCCGTCAACGTCGTCGGCCTGGACGTCCGCGGCAAGGACGGCCTGCCCGCCGCGCTGCGATCCAGCGACGGAAAGTGGTTGGAGGCGACACGTCCGGGCGACATCGTTCCGGCCGATCTGCACCAGGCCATGCTCAAGAAGCGCCTGCCGACGCGACGCTGACGCGGGGGAATCGCTTGCATTCGGCGTCCCTGGCCGCAAGACCAACTCCGTCCGAGCCTACGATGGTGAAGACCCGCCGTACGACTGGGGCGCGATAGAGGAATACTCCGCACCCACAGCGGGCAGTATTGCCCATTGGGAACTGGCCAGTCTCCGCCCTCGGCGCTGGACGTTCGATGCGTAACCATTTCTCAGAGCATCATATAAGACTCTGACGACTCTGGCTCACCGGGCTGTGGCACGCCTATTGCCATAGAGACAATCAGATGCGGCGAGAACCCCTAGAATGAGAGGAAAAACGATGAACACTCGCAAGAACATTCAGATGGCAGCCCTGCTCGTGGCGGCGGCGACGATCATGACGGCCTTGACGGCATCGGCGGCCCCGCCGCCAAGGATCTTCGTTCCGACCCGCAGGACCAGCGTGGTGGTGGTGAAGAAGGTCCTTCCACCCCCGCCGGTCACTTCCTGGGAGTCGGTCCTGATCGACGTCGATGAATGCGACCCCGACGGCGTGTGGGTGCTGAGAACCTGGCCAAAGCCGCCTCTGCCGCACCCGCATGGCCCCGTGGTTCATCACTGGACGAGCAGCAGCATCTTCCATCGGCATGTCCTGCCTGCACCGGCACTGCCCCGGACGCACTTCCGCTCTGTCCGAGTTGTTCGGCACTAAGCCATTACGCGAATAAAGTGAGGGACTTCTCAGGACCAGGCCCGCCAACCGGGCCTGGTTCTTTCTTCCTGCTTCATCGGAAACGGCTGAAGATTTTGATGCCGCTCCGCCGATAGATGAATGCGACGACAGCACAATCTGGGTCACGGAAGACCCAACAGGCCCTGTGGAGGGTCTGTGGAAATCTTGTCGGCCGATCGGGCCAAGCAGAAGACCACCGGGTTTGCCGACCGAGGCGTCTGACGCTGCGCAGAGCGAGCCGACCAACACCCCACGACCGCCCACAGCGCCGCCGACAGGTTATCCACGGTTCCGCCTCCTATACCTTGGCATGCAACCTGCCACACGCACTTCTCTTATGCGCAAGCCGTCAAGTCTTCACACAATCCACAAGACCTATCAGGACTGCGACTAAGAGTTCTCTATATACATAGTCCGGAATAGCATCCGATACTCCGGTCCATCCGCTCTCGCCATCGGAGAACTCTCGCTCAGTCTGTCGGCCGATCGCGGACGGGAATGCCTGACGCTACTCTACCCGCACCATACGCCGTGCGATGGTCGGGCTCCATGGTTTGCTGTCCCAGAAGGCTTTGCAGGTAAGCACGTACTCGCCGGGCTTGGCCGGGGCGGCTAGTTCGACGTCGAGTAAAGCCTGTCCGAGCGGGTCGACGGCAAACGGCATTTGAGCCTGCGGACCAGCGGACTTGCCGGCGGAATCGAGCCACGTAAGCTCCAGCGTTCCACTGGCCTTCTCGTACGTGTCGTTCACGAGCACCACGTTGAAGCGGCGAGGTTTGTCCTTTGGCAGCGTCGGCTGCCAGAAGTTCACGTACACCCCCAGCGGTTTGAACGCTTGGCTCATGTAGTGCTCGAACCGGGGCTCAAACTTCAGCTTCTCGATGTTTCGGAAGTTGTCGCAGGTGAAACACGTTGGCAGATCGCCGTCGAGGTAGGCCAAGTATAGCACGCCGGCATAGTTGCGGTAGGCCCGCCAGAACTCTGTCAGCCCGGCCAAGCGGTAGGCCCAAGCCTCGAAGCGTTGCTCGGCTGCCACGCCGGGCTTCAGCAGATCGAGGTGTTCGTAGACCTTTCGCGTCAGGGCGGTTGGCATACCGTCGCGGTGCAGCCAGAGCCAGTCGTACTCATTGATGATCGCGGCATGGGGCGGATTACCCCCCGCCTTCGGTGGCGGCCGCGGGCCGGTCATCTTCTCCAGGTTCGGCATGTCGAAATAGGGCGGCTTGCCCCACACATGACTGCCGAACTGGTAGGGGTGGTCCTCGATCGGATCGTCGGGCCCCTGGGGCCCATTGTAGCCGTCTTCCCACGGACGGTTGGACAGGTCCAGGCCCCGCACCGCCGGGATGATCCGCTCGCCCAGCGCCGGCCAGCGGGTTTCATTCGAGGCGTCCCAGATGGCCACGCTCGGGTGGTTCCAGTTGTCGCGCATGAAGTCCTTGAACTGGGCGATCATCTCGTCTTCACGGTAGCTCTTGAAGTACCACGGCTCGCGGTCGGACCAGATGGGGAACTCCCACTGGAGCAGCAGGCCGGCCTCGTCAGCTATGTCGAGCCATTTTTGCGGTGCCGGCCCGATGCAGATGCGGAAGGCGTTCCAGTGCATCCGCCTGGGGATCTCCACCAGCAGCTTGCGGACCCACGCCTCATCCCACGGCAGGTGCTTGGAAAGCGGGTCACCGAAGAACCGGTGCAGCGTAATGCTCGCGCCGCGAAGGTAATACACCTTGCCGTTCAGATACGCTCGCCGCGTGGCCGTGTCGAAGCGGAACTCCCTCATGCCGAAACGCGTCGTGACGGAGTCGCCTTGCGAGGCCGACTCCAGCACGTACAGATAGGGATTCTCGGGCGTCCACAGGTTGGGACCCGTGATCGGAATGGTCTGCGTGACGGTCTTCTCCTCTCCCGCGGCCAGGGGCACGCTCAGCTTCGTCACCGGCCGGAAGGGCTCCTGTGGGCGGGGCTTCCAGGCGCGCACGAGATGCTTCAGTTCCGCGGTCGTCGCCGGCCCGCCGTTGCGCAGCCGTGTCTGGACGACGATTTCGGAGGTCGCGATCTTCGGGGCGACCTGGATGGACTCGATGGCCGGCCAGTCGCCGGCTGCCAGCGAGACGCTGTCGTAGATGCCCGGCGTCCAGGGGCCTTTCTCGCCGTCGTTGCCCCACGGCGCCCACTCGGGCATCACGCCCGGATGAGCCCCCACTCGGACCAGCAGCGTGTTCTCGCCGCCCCAGCGGATGGCGGCTGTCGTGTCGAACCGCCCGGCCGTGAAGCAGCCCAGGTGCTCGCCGAGCTTCTTGCCGTTCAGCCAGACGCCCGTGCTGAACTGGGCCTTGTTGACTGTCAGCATCGCCCATTGTCGCTGCGGCGGGGCGGTGAACGCGCGACGGTACCAGAAGTAGTTCCGCTTCTGTCGGGTCCGCCCGCGCCCGGGGAATTCCGACGGCGGCAGGACCTTCCAGTGGGCCATCGTCCAGGCGAAGTCGCGGGTCTCGTACTGGTCCACGTCCGCAAAGGCCGGCTCGGACAGGTGCACCAGACCCGGCACGGGTACGGTGTGGGCGAACGAGTCGGGGATGGCGTCGGCCTCGACGCTCTCGCCGATGGACCATTGCCCGTCCAGGTCGATCGTGACGCGATCGGCGGCGCGGAGCGGACCGGGCAGCAGGACGCACACAGCCAGGCAAACCAGCAAGGCACGGTTCATAGGGACCTCCCGCAGATGCCCAATGCCCAATTTCCAAAGCCCAACCTGCCCGCCGGCAGAGTGGTCATTTCTTCAAAAACTCTTCGAAGCTGCCGCCGAAGATCGCCCGCGCGTCGCGGCGGATCTCGTCTTCGGTGGGCTGCCAGCCGGTTGCGCACAGGTCGCGGTACTTGTCCACGAGCACCTCCGCCACGATCTGGCGCGTGTGAGTCCACTTGTAGATAAGCTGGTCCAGCACGCGGGCATCGCTGTGCTGGCAGGTGACGGCCGTGCCCAGCAGCTCCAGCCGCATCCTCGTGAGTTCCTCGATGATGCTGGGGTTGTTGCAGAACCACCAGCAGCCGAACAGGTGCAGGTTGCCGAACTTGCGGGCCAGCACGCACAACTCGTGCTGGTTGACCCGGCTGAGGAAGGTGGCCAGGAACTTCGCGTCCTTGTGGTTCTGCAAGAGGCGCTGCAGGGCGGACACGTCGGCCACCCCCACGCCGTCGCCCCCGTCTTTCAGGGCGGGGCTCACGCCGCGGCGCACGCCGATCATCAGCGCCAGCGGGATGCCGTTCGCCTGGGCGGCCGGCACGACCACCTGGTCCAGCATGGCCGTCGAGATGTCCTCCGACGGGTAGGCGAAATCCTGCGGCAGCGAGGCGGCCAGGTACACCGGCTTGAGCCGCTCGATCCACTCGTTCAGGAACAACCTCGCCGCCACCAGGCTCTGCGTGCTGGGGTTGCGGTAGACGGTGTAGCCCAGCTCGCCCAGGCGCTTGCAGGCCGCGGACCAGTCGCACAGCAGCGTGTCGATCCGCAGGGCGGTCTTGAGGCGAGCGGGCACGGGGAGCTTGGCCTCCCAGCAGTCGACCTCTTCCGCGACGAACGGATTGTTGGTCATCACCGCGTAATCCAGGCCCGCCAGCTCGAAGACCTTCTCCATGTAGCCTGCCGCGTTCTGCTCGTCGAAGTACCTGCGGATCGGCGCCAGGTCCCGCCCGGCCACGTCCAGCCCCAGCTTGCTGAAGACAGTCAGCGCGCCGCGGGCGGCCTCGCTCAGCGGGCCGTGCCGCAGGAACACGTGCTCCCAGACCAGGTCGGCCTGGGCCCGCTTGGGCAGGGCCCAGAACTTCTCCGGCGTCAGGTCCCGCGGGGCCAGGGTGAACAGCTCGGCCACCAGGTAGTGGTACGTCAGCACCTCGTCGGCCCCCCACAGCAGCAGCTTGCCGTGGGCCGGCGGGAACAGGTGAGTGTGGATGTCGGTGATGGTCGTCTCGGCTACAGCCTTCCGCACCGCCGCCTCGACGGCTTTCCAGTCGCTCAGCGCAGTCATGGGTGAATCTCCTTGAATCTCGCGCCGGCGAAGATACCGCGCCCGACGACCGGCCGCAACGAGGGAAAGCCCGTGCCCTCTGCATTCCCCGAGTCCTGGGAGCTAGCGGGGCCGTAGTCAGCCCGGAGCGGGCGCATGGTTCCCAGCTCACGACACCTGGCCAGCACAGCAGGCCTTCACCCCGGAGCCGCTGTGAAACTCACCCGGAACGACGGTCAGACCACCAGGCAACTCGACCGGTAGGCCCGTGCTTGCAAGGGGACTCGCTCGGGGTACAATGCTCCCGGCAGACGTTGCCGCGAGCAACAGGAAGAGAGATTCGTAAGAGCGCGGATGTTCTCAGTTGTGGTCACGAGGAATCAGGGAGAGAGAGGCCACAACCTGACCAACAACCAGCGAACGTGAGCGACTTCACTGTCCGGCACCGACATCGGTAACGAAACGAGAGACGCCGCATGCCACATGACGTATTCGTGAGCTACTCCTCGCAGGACAAGGCCATCGCCGACGCGGCGTGCGCCACCCTGGAGGGCCGCCGAGTCCGATGCTGGATGGCGCCGCGCGACTTGTTGCCCGGGGCCGAGTACGGGGAAGCGCTGGTCAATGCCATTAGCGCATGTCGCGTCGTGGTCCTGGTCTTCTCCGCCCATGCCAACCAGTCGCCCCAGGTCCGTCGAGAGATTGAGCGGGCCGTAAGCAAAGGGAAGATCATCGTCCCGCTTCGAATCCAGGATGTGCTGCCATCCGGCGCGATGGAGTACTGCCTGAGCAACACGCACTGGCTGGACGCCCTTACACCTCCCATGGAAGCCCATCTCAAAAGACTCGCCGACTCCGTCCGAGCGCTGCTGGGCGTCCAGGCAAAGGGAGAGCAGAGCAGCGGGGATCGTCCCGTCTCGCCGTCTCACCCTGAGCTAGCAACGTACGCCAGCCTTGGACCTTCCGATGAGCCGCCGGACGGACAAGGAGCCGAGCCGGCCTTGACGGGCTGCTCCACCGGGGACGACGGGTCGCAGATCGCTCCCATCCTGGCCGCAGAGGAGTTCCTTCGCACCGGGTCTCCTTGGGCGCTTCGTGGCATGCGCGTGGGGCAGTTTGGGAGAATGCGCACCGTCGAACCCTCCGAGATTGACGCGTTTGTTGGCTTTCAGAAGCAAGTGGCCGAGTTCGTGGGCACGCCCCGGACTGGGCGTCCCCTGTCGATTGCCGTCTTCGGACCGCCCGGTGCGGGCCTCCGTTATGGAGTGTCTGAGGCGGCCCGATCGGTCGCTCCGGTCCGGCGGGTATTCTTAGACGTTACACAGTTCGGCCAGCCGGGCGATTTGGCTGAAGCATTTCGCCAGGTTCGCGACCTCGCACTACAAGGGGACGTGCCGCTGGTCTTCTTCCAGGACTTCGACACTCCCCTATCGGGCGAGCACCTCGGATGGCTGCGACACTTCCTTTGTCCTATGCGGGACGGCAGGTTCCGCGAGGGAGTTGGCGATCACCCGATCGGGCAGGCCATTCTAGTCTTCCTCACGGGGACGAGTTGCTCGTACGCCGAGTTCGCCGATCGAGGCGGGGACTCAACTGGGCGAGCCGAATTCGCCCGCGTGAAGGGCCCCGAGTTCCTCAGTCTCTTGCACGGCCACATTGACCTCAAGGGGCCCAACCCCACTGCATCTGACGACCGCAGGTTCGTCATCCGTCGCGCGCTGCTCCTTCGCGCGATGTTCGAACTGATGCCCGCTGCCCGCGGGCTGTTTGACTCGACAAGGACCCTTCGGATTGATGAGGGCGTACTGCGCGCCATGCTGCGCGTCGCCCACTACCGGCACGGTGCCCGTTCGATGGAGGCCATTCTCCGGATGTGCCGACTGGCCGGGCGAAGTGGATTCACCGTGGAGGACCTGCCGGACCGCGCGCAACTCGAGATGCACGTGGACGGCGAGAACTTTCTGTTCTTGGCGGCAAGAGAGCGGTTCACCAGCGATCCAGAGAGCGAGAATGAACTGGTTGAAGAACTCGCCGGGCGAATCCGTGAGAGTTGTCGTCACCAGCGCGAATCGAAGAGCGGAGCGTGGGCGGACGCATCGCCCGACGTCTTCGGGGCCCGCTGGAGTGTGGATGCTGCGGCAGACATTCCCGCCAAGATGCGATCGATCGGATGCGAGGTCCGCCCCGTCCCGCCAGGGCGGGCGCCGCTCACACCGGACATCACGGACGAGGAAATCGAGTTTCTGGCACGCAAAGAGCATGAACGATGCTGCCGGGAATGGACCCGGGACGGCTGGTGCCAGGGCGATAGGTACGATCCAATCCTGCTGGTCACGCCCTACCTCGTCGAATTCGAGCGGCTGCCCGCTGCCATCCAGGACTTCTTCCGCAAGACGGCTCTGGATATTCCAGCCGGCCTTGCCTTCTGCGGGTGGGAGATCCATCGTTTGCAGGAGCCTCCGTGCCCCACCGAGCAGATGATCGAGCGACTGGCCCGCCTCATTCATGCCCAATACGTCGAAATACGAAAAGCTCGGGGCGACGGGCCGGTCAATGATCCAACACTGGTAGGGTTTGTGGATTTGCCAGAAGATCTGCGGATGACCCATCGTGATCAGGCATGCGCAATCCTGCGTACGTTGCGGCAGGCGGGGTACGTTCTCTCTCCCATCCCGAAAGGGCAGACTCCGCAAGTGCGCGAATTCACTCGGGGGGAAGTCGAACTCATAGCTCGCCTGGAGCACGACCGGTGGAAATGGGAGCGACGACTCCAGGGGTGGCGATACAAGGCTGGTGAAGAAGACTCCCCCAATAAGACCACGTCGCACCTCGTCTCGTACGACCACCTGCCCGACCCGGTTAAGGAATATACCCGCCAGAAAGTCCGGCGGATTCCCCCCCTCATGGAGAAGGCCGGCTATGAGCTCCGCAAGCTGGCGACGCCCGGGTCGAGTGCGTCCAACGATTGAGCCCCGCGGGTGAGTATTACTGGTCCTTGATCCAAACGACCGACCGGCCCCCTCGGTTGTTTCGGGCGTAATTCGGGATCGCCAGCAGGGGCTTCCCGTCCGCGAACTTGCCTTGGATTACCGTCACCCCGCCCAGCAGGTCCTCGCGATGCTTGGTGGTCAGCTCGCAGTCGCGGGCCAGGGGGCGGTCGAGGTTATTGTCGTTGTCGACGGCTTCGACGTTGTAGATGAGCGGCCCGACGCGCAAGGCGACGCGGCCTCGGTTGGCGACGACCTTCTCGTCGCAGGTCACCTTCTGGGCGCGCATGGGCAGGACCAGTTCGACGCGGTCGCCGGCCCGCCACGTTCGGTCGAAGACAGCGTAGCCGTCCCGCGTCGGCTGCGTGCAGGGCAGGCCGTTGAGCGCCACCGAGACGATGCCGTCGCAGGCGGGCTCGGCCTTGTACAGTTCGCTGACGGCCCGGCTGGGCATGCGGATGCGGAGCTTGAAGGATGTGGGTCTTTCGGGGTTGACGGTGATCTTGACGTTTCCGCTCCAAGGGTAGTCGGTCTCCTGGGTCACCTTGACGTTCGTGCCGGCGACGCGGTCGATGGTGGCCTCGCTGCCGATGAAGAGGTTCACGTACAGGCCGTCACTTGCCCGCGCGTAGGTCCACGCAGGCAGTTGCAGCAAGGTGCGGGGGAGGTTGCCCACGCAGCACGGGCAGACGTGCCACTTGTACCGCCCGTGCGAGGAGTCCAGCGGGTTGGTGTAGGTGAAGTTCTGCCCCTCCAGGTCGATCCCGCCGAGGATCGCATTGTAGAGCGTCTCCTCGTAGAGGTCGGCGTACTTCGCCTCGCGATACAGCAAGTTCATGCGGTGCTGGAATAACAGCTCGCCGCAGCCCGCGCACGACTCGCAGTACGCGTGGTGGGGCAGCGAAAAGTCCTTGCCGAATCCCTCGGATGTCTCGCCGCTGCCCGCCCCGCCGGTGACGTAGTACTTGCGATGGACGAGGTTGTTCCAGATCGACCGCGTCGCGCCCAGGACCTCCGGGTCGCGGGTCTGCATCGCCAGGTCGGCCATCCCCGCATACTGGTAGACCGCCCGCACGGCGTGGCCGACCGCCTCGTACTGGCGAATGGCGGGGGCGTGGCTCTGGTCGTATTCGTCCCCCTCGCCTCGGCAACTCAGCAGGAAGGCCGCCAGCTCGACGTACGGCCTGCCCTTGCCGGCGCCTTCCACCTGCTCAACCAGCCGGGCCAGGCGGACCAGCGCGATCTTGAGCTCTTGGTGACCGTCGTACCAGGACTTCCTGGGGGCCGGGCCGATGTTGGCGACCCAGCAGTCAGCCGCCCGCCTGGCAGCTTGGTACATCCGGTCATCCTTCCGCCCGGTCATCTCATAGTGGGCGATGCACGCCTCGATGAAGTACCCGATCAAGTAGCCCTCGTGGTCGTGCTTGTTGGTCCACCGCTTGCGCCCGGACAGCGTGTAGGCGGTCTGGAGATAGCCGTCCGGTTCCTGGGCGCTGAGCATCTTGGGCGCCCAGTCGTCGATAACCTCCCTCATCTTCTTCTGGGCGGCTTGGATCTCCACGTCGCCGTCCGGGTCGAGCATCTGGGCCAGACACATGGCCTCGAGTGTGTTGTAGACCCAGCCGTTGGCGAATACGGCCCCCTTCTGCGGCTTGTGGGGCCGGCCAGCCAGCTTATTGCCCGCCTCGACGAAGTTGATGATCCCGCCCTCGCGCATCTCCGGGTCGGACATCTTGGTGCAGCAGTACGGGATCCAGTTGACGATCATCGCCTTGGCCCGCTGGCGCCACAGGGGGCTGGTGAGCTTGTAGCGGACCGGTCCGACCGGCTCGAGGTGCGCAGCCGCTGGCATCGTCTCCACGTCCACCCGCACGGTGTCGGCCGCCTTGAGGGCCCCGTCATCGGCGGTCAGGGTGAGAACGTACCGCCCGGAGGCGGAGAAGCCGGCGGCGGTCTGGGCTGCCGCGGGGTCGTCGAACGTCACCTCGTTCGGGCCGGACCGCTTGGCCCAGTGGAGGTGGACGGGCTTTGGCTTGCCGTCGTCGCGGGCATGGCCGGCCAGGTGGGTCATGCAGCCGAGGATCGCCACACGGTCGACGCCCGCCTCGACGACGGGTGCGAAGTTGGGCGAGTTGCCCGAGTCGTACACGCGCCACTCGAGGATCCCCGTGGAGGCGTTGTTGGAGTCCATCTCCAGGCGGAGACGCGTGGTGGCAACCTCGTCGAAGGTGGTGGTGTTGAACGTGTTGGCGGCCAGGCCGAGCCCCTTGGCATTGGCGACGGGGACGAACTTCCGCCCGTCCCACCAGGCCAGCCGGCAGGCCTTGGGCAGGCGGACGCCGCGGTGGTCGTCGAACCAGTAGACGTCGATCCTGTTAATGCGGACGGGTTGCGACCAGTCGTACTGCACCCACTGCGTGCCCTGACGGTTCCAGTTGCCGTAGGCCCCGTGCTTCTTGTCGTCGCTGTGACGCGGCGTATGCCCGTCGTTGACGGCCGCGAGCGTCTCGTGTCCGGAAACGAAAGAGGTGGACGGCTCCGCCACCAGGGCCAAGTTGGCCTGCTGCTCGGCGGGCTTGTCGGCGGTGGAGGCGGAGGCGGCGAACAGCCAGATCACGGCAAGGCTGCGCAGGGACAGCTTGATCATAGGAGTCTCCCGGTTCGAAATCAGTCTTTCATCCGGCGGCGGTCCGTGCGTTCTTCGTCCTTCTTCGCGAAGCGCTTGGCCCGCTCGGGGTCGCTTTGTCGCTGGCGGAAGAGCAGGCGGATGGGCACCTCGCTGAAGGGCAGGCGGGTGCGGAGCTGGTTGAGCAGGAAGCGCTGGTAGTTGGGCGTGAAGCTGCGGATGTCGTTGACGAAGCAGACGATGGTCGGCGGGTTGGTGGCGATCTGCGAGGCGTAATAGATCCGCGGCGGCTTGGTCCCGACCGGGTGGCTGGGCCCGCGGACCTGGAGGATCTGCTCGATGGCGGCGTTGAGCTGGCCCGTCGTCACGCGCGTGGAGGCCTGAGCGAAGAGCTGGCGGGCCACCTCGATGGTCTGGCGGACGTTGAGGCCCTGGGTGGCGGAGGTCAGGCTGATCGGGGCGAACGACAGCTCGGGGAAGGTCTTGTCGAAGTACTCCTGGTAGTCCTCGCCCACGACCCTGCCCTGGGCCAGGTCCCACTTGTTGACCACCAGGACGACGGGCTTGAAGCCCGCTGCGATCTCGCCGGCCAGGTCCTTGTCCACCTGGCTGACCTTGACCGAGGCGTCGATGAGCATGGCCACCACGTCGCAGCGGCGGATGGACCGCTGGGCGCGGTGGTAGCTGTAGAACTCGATGTCGCCGGCGAGGCTCTTGCGCTTGCGGAAGCCTGCGGTGTCGATGAGGGTGAAGGCCTTGCCGTCGATCTGGCAGGTGACGTCGACGCTGTCGCGGGTCGTGCCTGGGGTCTGGCTGACGATCACCCGCTCCTCGCCGGCCAGGGCGTTGATGAACGAACTCTTGCCCGCGTTTCGCTTGCCGACGATGGCGAGTTTCATCATCGGCTCGACCGGGCGGTCGCCGGCGGCGTCGCCCAGGGCCCGGACGATCCGCTCGCCCAGCTCGGCTATGCCCTGCTGGTGGATGGCCGAGACCGCCAGCGGCTCGCCGAAACCCAGGCTGTGGAACTCGTGGATCTCGCTGACCAGGTGGATCTCGTCGACCTTGTTGGCCAGCAGCAGGACGGGCTTGTCGGCCTTGCGGAGCATCTGGGCGACGAGCTGGTCCAGGGGCGTGGCCCCCTCGCGGGCGTCCACGACGAAAAGCACCAGGTCCGCCTGGCGCACGGCGAAGCCGATCTGGTTCTCGACGTGCTCGCCGAGGTCGTCGCTGTCGACGATGCCCAGCCCGCCGGTGTCCACCAGTTCGACGTACTTGGACCCTACCGCCGCCGGCGCCGAGATGCGGTCCCGCGTGACGCCCGGCGTGGGGTCTACGATCGAGATCCGCCTGCCTGCCAGGCAGTTCAGCAGACTACTCTTGCCCACATTGGGCCGGCCCACGATGGCGACAATTGGAAGACTCATAAGTCGAGATATTGTATCGTGGCCGGTGGACTTCTTGTTAACCGTTTGTTGTTGGTGCCTTGGATTGTCAATTCGTCCACGGCGCCCGGCGGAATTCACCTCCAATCGAATATCGAAGATCGACAATCGAAAATCCTCCGGGGCAAGGGCCTTCGATCGGTTGACGTGGCGCTCGCCATCGGCCTACACTGCTGTCAACGGGCCCGCCCGGCCCGGGGAGAATGCCATGTACGTCGTTGCCGTTACCATTCACGTCAAGGCGGACCAGGTGGAGGCCTTCATCCAGGCCACCCTGGCCAACGCCCGCGCTACCCGGCAGGAGGCGGGCAACGCCCGCTTCGACGTCCTCCAGCAGGAACAGGACCCTGCGCGGTTCCTGCTGTACGAGGCCTACCTGGAACCCAAGGACTTCACCCGACACCAGCAGACCGATCACTATCTGAAGTGGAAGGCGGCCGTGGCGGATATGATGGCTGAGCCTCGCCAGGGCCTCAAGCACAACAGCCTCTTCTTCGGCGAGAACGAGGGCTGAATCACGAATCCCACGGATGTCCACGAATTGCACGAATTACACGGATGGTGAAGCGGACCTGACCGTTGCCGGTTGAAGGTTGACAGCCATGATGTTCGACTTCCACAGCGTGCCGCGGATCGTCTTCGGGCGAGGGCAATTCGCCCGCGCGGGCGAGTTGGCCGCCACACTGGGCGACAACGCCCTGATCGTCTCCTCCGCGTCGGCGGCGCGGGCGGGATTGACCGAGCGGCTGGGCGAGATGCTCCAACAGGCCGGGGTGGCCGGCACGGTCGTCGAACAAGTAGGCGAGCCGCAGGTGGACGACGTGGACCGGGCGCTGGCGACGGCCAGGCGGGAGGCCTGCACGCTGGCAATCGGCCTCGGCGGGGGCAGCGCGATCGACGCCGCCAAGGCCGTCGCGGGCCTGGTCGCCAACGGCGGGCGGGCCGGCGACTACATGGAGGTCGTCGGACTTGGCAAGAAGATCACCAGACCAGCCATCCCCTGGATCGCCATCCCCACCACGGCCGGCACGGGGGCCGAGGTCACCCGCAACGCCGTCATCGGGTGGAAGGAGAAGAACTTCAAGGCCTCTATCCGCAGCGAGCATCTGCTGGCCCGCGTCGCGATCGTTGACCCGGAATTGGGCGTGGGCGTCCCCCCGGACGTGACCGCCCGCTGCGGCATGGACGCGTTGTGCCAGCTCATCGAGTCGTACACCTCCACCAATGCCAACCCCATGACCGACGGCTTGGCGCTTCAGGGCACGTACCTGGCAGGCTGGGCCCTGCGGGCGGCGTATGCGCGTCCGGCCGACCTGGACGCCCGCGAGGCGATGGCCCTGGCCGCCCTGCTGAGCGGCATCACGCTGACCAACGCGGGCCTGGGCGCGGTACACGGCTTGGCTGCCCCGCTGGGGGCCAAGCTGCCCATCCCTCATGGGACGGTCTGCGCCGCCCTGCTGGGCCCGGTCATCCGCGCCAACCTGGCGGAACTGCGCCGGCGCACCACAGACGCCGCCGCAAAACACTCTCTCGCCCGGTACGCGACGATCGGGCGGACACTGAGCGGACGGGCAGACCTGGATGAATCCGCCGCCGGCGAGGCGGGGGCGGAGTTCTGCGACTCGCTCGCCCGCGACCTGCACATCCCGCCCCTGGGCACGCTTGGCCTGGACGAGGCGACGGCCGACGAGGTCGCCCAACTCGCCCAGAAGTCCAGCTCGATGCGGTACAACCCCGTGCCGCTGAGCGCGGCGACGCTGAAGGGAGTCCTGCTCCAGGCGATGTGAAACGGCGGAGCCTGTGGGACCGATGGACGAGCCCACGGACAGGTCCGTGGGCTTTTCACTTGGACAATCTTCAATGGTCAATAGACAATGGTCTACCGCCCATGAAGATCTGTCACATTATCACGCGGATGATCCTGGGCGGGGCGATGGAGAACACCCTGCTCACCTGTGAGGGCCTGCACGCGCGGGGGCACGAGGTCACGTTGATTACCGGCCCGGCCCGCGGCAGCGAGGGGGAACTGATGACCCGGGCTGTCGCGGGCGGCTACCACGTGATCGTCATTGACGACCTCCGCCGGGCGATCCACCCGGGGTACGACTGGCGGGCGTACCGGCTGATCCTGGCCGCCCTGTGGGACCTCCAGCCGGAGATCGTACACACCCACGCCTCGAAGGCGGGCATCCTGGGCCGGCGGGCGGCGGGGAAGCTGCGGGAGGCGCGATCCGCCCCGGGCGAGCTGCGGGACATGAAGATCGTCCACACCATCCATGGGCTGGCGTTCCATCCGTACCAGTCGTGGTGGAAGAATCGGCTGTACATGCACCTGGAGCGCCGAGCGGCGCGGTGGACCGACGCGTTCGTATCGGTGGCTGACGCGATGACGCGCCAGGCCCTGGCGGCGGGAATCGGGCGGGAGGACCGGTTCACCACGATCTACAGCGGCATGGAGGTGGGGCAATACCTGAATCGCCCGGCCGAGGCGGACGCGTTCCGCGAGTCGCTGAAGCTGCCCGAGGGCGCGGTGCTGGTGACTCAGGTGTCGCGTCTGGCCCCGCTGAAGGGGCACGACTTGCTGCTGGAGGCGGCTTCGCGGCTCGAGGACGAGCGGATCCACTTCTGCCTGGTGGGCGACGGAGAGCTTCGCCTGGAGATCCAGGACGAGATCGCCCGCCGGGGCCTGGGCGGACGGTTCCACCTGACGGGTCTGCTGCCGGTCGAGCAGGTGCCCGCGGTGCTGCACGCCAGCGACGTGCTGGTGCACTGCTCGCTCCGCGAGGGCCTGCCCCGCACCCTGCCCCAGGCCCTGTTGGCGGGCAAGCCGGTGGTGGCGTTCGACGTGGACGGTACGAACGAGGTCTGCACCTCTCGCACGGGCATGCTGCTTCAGCCCAAAGACGTGGGCGGGCTGAAGGTCGCGCTGGAAAGCCTTGCCCGCTCGCCGGAGCTGCGCGACCGCCTCGGCCAGGCCGGGCGCGACCTCTGCCGCATCCGCTTCGACCACAACGTCATGGTCGAGCGCATCGAGGGAGTCTACAAGCGGATACTTGGCGCCGGTTGATCGGCCAGACCGGGAATGCCCGCTGTGCCGCTCTCGACGGGGCCCGCCCGGACTGCCCGGCAAATCGAAAATCGACAATCTCCCGCTGCGTTTGGCAAGTAGCAGCCGCCAGTGGTACAGTACCCGCCTGGCCGGCCTCGGCCCCAACATGAAGGAACCGCATATGACCAAGACGACACGCCGCCGTTTTCTGCAAACCTCCGCCGCCGCGACGGCAGGGGCGTTCAGCTTCCACTATGTGTCCGCCCGGGTGCTGGGCAAAGAGGGCGACCAGGCGCCCAGCAGCAAGTTGAACATCGGCAAGATCGGGTGCGGGGGCATGGGCGGGGGCGATCTGGGCGGGGTGGCCGGCGAGAACATCGTCGCCCTGTGCGACGTGGACGCCAACATCCTGGCCGGGGCGGCCAAGAAGTTCCCCAACGCCAAGACCTACAAGGACTGGCGGGAGATGTACGACAAGGAGAAGCTGGACGCGGTGGTGATCTCGACGCCCGACCACACCCATGCCCCGCCGACCGCGCACGCCATCCGCAAGGGCTGGCACGTCCGCGTCCAGAAGCCGATGGTTCACACCGTCGAAGAGGCCCGCGTGATCCTCAAGCTGGCCAAGGACAACCCCAAGGTCGTCACGCAGATGGGCAATCAGGGCAACGCGGGCGACGGCATCCGCATGACCAAGGAGTGGATCGACGCCGGCGCGATCGGCAAGGTCAAGGAGGTCCACTGCTGGACCGACCGGCCCATCTGGCCGCAGGGCATGAACCGCCCGGACAAGACCGACCCCGTTCCCGCCCACCTGGACTGGGACCTGTGGATCGGCCCGGCCCCGATGCGCCCCTACGTCAACGGCGCCTACCACCCGTTCAAGTGGCGCGGCTGGTGGGATTTCGGCTGCGGGGCGATCGGCGACATGGCTGTTCACAACATGGACCCGGCCTTCTTCGCGTTGGGCCTGGGCTATCCCGCCAGCATCGAGGCCGACGCCGAAGGCGCCACCGCGGAGGCCGGGCCGAACAAGGCCAGGATCACCTTCGAGTTCCCGGCCACTGACAAGCACGGGCCGATCAAGGTGGTGTGGTTCGAGAAGCAGAAACCCCCGCGTCCGGCCGCCCTGGAAGAGGGCAAGGAATGGAAGGCCGAGGGCGGCAACGGCATCCTGTTCTTCGGCGACAAGGGCACGATCCTGTGCGGCGGCTGGGCGGGCACGCCGAGGCTGCTGCCCGAGGCCGCGATGAAGGACTTCAAGCGTCCCGACCCGTCGATTCCGCGGGTCAAGGGCGGCTCGTACCAGGAGTTCATCCGCGCCTGCAAGGGCGAGGGCCCCGAGCCGGGCTCGAACTTCAAGTACGCCTGCCCGTTCACCGAGACGCTGCTGCTGGGCAACGCGGCCGTCCGCGCCGGCAAGAAGCTCCTGTGGGACGGGCCCAACATGAAGTTCACCAACGACAGCGACGCCAACAAGTTCCTCTCCAAGCCCTACCGCAAGGGGTGGGAGCTGTAACGGCACGGAATAGGGACCAGGGACTAGGGAATAGGGACTAGGGATTAGGGACCAGGGTCCGGGTGCAACCGGATACTGGTCCCTTTTCCCTTCATATGCGCAAAGAGAATGTTCAATAAAGGAATGTTCAATAGTCAATGTTCAATGTTCAGCGAACGGATCAATGATCAAGGGCAAACGATGGGCCTCGCCTTGTCCTTCCCGTCGCTACAGTCGTTGAGCCTTGTCCGTTGAGCGTTTCCCTTGGTAATTGAAACCTGCCTGCCGGCAGGCAGGATTGACCATTCCACTGCTGGAACTTCTCCTCTTCCGGCCAGCCTATTCCCTGGTGCCTGTTCCCTATTCCCTAGTCCCTATTCCCTGATCCGTCTATAATCGCCCTCGTGTCCGGCCAGGCCCACGAAGAACGCGAGCGGTCGTTCGGGGCGGCGAAGCTGATCGCCACCCTGACGGTGGTGTCGCGCGTGTTCGGCATGGTGCGGGATATCGCCATCACCTCGCTGGGGGCCAACCGGGCGGTGTCGGCCTTCGTGTTCGCCTTCAAGGTGCCCAACCTCTTCCGCCGCCTGTTTGGCGAGGGGGCCTTGTCGGCGGCGTTCGTGCCGGTGTTCAGCGAGTCCAGCGAGCAGGAAGGTTTCGAGCGGGCCAGGCGGCTGTTCGCCAACGCCATGGGCCTGCTGGCGGCCGGGCTGAGCGGGCTGACGGTCCTGATCTGGATCGGCCTGTTGGGCTGGCACGCGCTGTGGCCCGGCGAATGGGACCGCCAGTTGTTGATCGAGCTGCTGGCGATCATGATGCCCTTCATGATCACCATCTGCCTGCTGGCGCTGGGCTCGGCGGCCCTGAACTGCCGCGGGCACTTCGCCTTCCCGGCTGCGGCGCCCATCCTGTTGAACCTGGTGATCATCGCGGCGGCGTGGACGATCGTCCCGCCCTGGCGTCGCGATCCGCACTCGATCACGCCCGGCGAGCTGTACCGCCTGGGCGGCGCGGTCACGCTGGCCGGCGTGATCCAGCTCGTGGGCGTGCTGTGGATGCTGAAGCGCTACGGGTTCTCGATTCGCCCGCGTCTGCGGCCGATCGAGCCGGGCATCGGTCAGATCCTCCGCCTGATGGGCCCGATGATCGTGGGCCTGGGCTTCCTCCAGGTCAGCGAGCTGCTCAACGACGCCATCGCGTGGATCTTCGCCCAGCGGGAAGGGGCGACGACGGTGAGCCTCTTCGGCCACGAGCTGGCCCGCCCGCTGGGGAGCGGCGTGCTGGTGCACGTGTACGCCGCGCAGAGGCTCTACCAGTTCCCCATGGGCGTGCTGGCGATCTCGCTGGCGGTGGCGGTGTTCCCGCTGCTGAGCCGCTACGCCGCCCGCGGCGACAACGAGAACCTTCGCTCGGCCCTGAACCGCGCGGTGCGCCTGTCGGGCATGGAGGGCATCGCGGCTGGGGTGGGCATGTTCCTGCTGGCCGAGCCCATCACGCGGGTGATCTACCGGCACGGCAAGTTCACCGCCGCCGACGTGGCGGTGTCGGCGTCGATCCTGCGGATGTACGTGGTGGGGATGTGGGCGTACTGCACGCTGGGCGTGCTCCAGCGGGCGTTCTATTCGCTGAAGGACACGGTCACGCCGCTGAAGATCTCCTGCTCGCTGGTGGTGGCGAACCTGGCGCTGGTGGCCGGACTGATCTGGACGCCGCTGCACGAGCGGGCGTTCGGAGCGGCGATGACGGTGACGGCGACGGCCAACTCGCTGCTGCTGCTCGTGCTGCTTCGCAGGCGCCTGGGCAGGCTGGGCGCCAGGGCGATGCTGCTTTCGATCGCGCGGGCGGCCGGATGTGCCGCCGTCATGGGCGGGGTGATCCTCCTGCTCCGCTGGCCGCTGGAACGATTCGGCGCCCTGGCGGTGGTGGGAGCGTGCGTGCCGGCGGGGGCGGCCACGTTCGTGGCGGCGGCCTGGGTCCTGCGGGCGCCCGAACTGGGCGAACTGGTCAGCTCGCTGCGCAAACGAGGGAAGATGGTGTCGTAGGCCCGTGGGTCTCATGGGCCCTGAGAAAGAAGCCCACGGGAGGCTTCCCGTGGGCTGCACGTGACCGTAGGATGAGAAGAGACAAAGCATGATCCGTCTTCAAGAACCATTGCCGAAGGACTACCTCGACGCGTCCGACGCGGAGCTGTGCGAGCGGATCGTGGAGCACAAGCGGCGATTCGGAAAGCGGCTCTGCATCCTCGGCCACCACTACCAGCGCGATGAGATCATCCGCCACGCCGACATCGTGGGCGACAGCCTCAAGCTCTCCCAGCAGGCCGGGCGGACCGACGCGGCGTACATCGTCTTCTGCGGCGTGCACTTCATGGCGGAGTCGGCCGACATCCTGTCCAAGGACGACCAGGTCGTCTGCCTGCCGAACATGACGGCCGGCTGCGCAATGGCCGAGATGGCCGACGTCCTGGACGTGGAAGCGTGCGTGGAGGAGATGGCGGAGTTGAGCGGCCAGGCGAAGATCGTGCCCATCACATACGTGAACTCGACCGCCGCCATCAAGGCGGTCACCGCCCGCGCCGGCGGGGCGTGCTGCACCTCCAGCAACGCGCTGAACGTCTTCGCGTGGGGCCTTCGGCCGGCGGAGCAGAACGGGGCAGGGGCGGACAAGCTGCTGTGCATTCCCGACCAGCACCTCGGGCGCAACACCGCCTTCGCCCTGGGCTTTGCCGCGCCGGAGGACTGCGTGGTGTACGACCCGGCCCAGCCGAACGGCGGGCTGACGGCCCAGCAGGTGCGCGGGGCGAAGTTCATCCTGTGGAAGGGCCACTGCTACGTGCACCAGTGCTTCCACAAGGAGCACGTAGAGAAGCTGCGGCGCGAGATGCCCGGCGTGCGGATCATCGTCCACCCCGAATGCCCGCGGGAGCTGGTCGCCCTGG
>Ga0116148_1001043_pt1 | contig 31551 bp, 23 predicted proteins | sample AD_UKC055_MetaG_FD_89786 | JGI IMG/M metagenome (GOLD analysis project Ga0116148, IMG submission 89786) | Active sludge microbial communities of municipal wastewater-treating anaerobic digesters from USA - AD_UKC055_MetaG | ecosystem: Engineered > Bioreactor > Anaerobic > Digestate | place: USA...
GGGATACGAGGCCGCGTGGAGCGAGCTGTCCGACCTTGCCGGCCGGGCCCAGGCGGTGAAGGACCGCCTCGTTCGGGCGGTGGACGAGGACACCGAGGCGTTCAACGCGGTGCTTGCCGCGAACCGGATGCCGAAGGGAACCGCCGAAGAGCGGGCGGCGCGGGACGCCGCCATCGAGGCTGGCTACCAGAAGGCGACCGGGGTGCCCCTCGAAACCGCGAAGACGTGCCTGGAGGCGCTGAAGCTGGCGCAGGTTGCGGCCGCCCGCGGCAACCGCAACTCGGCCTCCGACGCCGGGGTGGCGGCCCTGATGGCCCGCGCCGCGGTCGAGGGCAGCGTCCTCAACGTCCTGATCAACCTCGGGTCGGTGAAGGACGCCCGGTTTGCCGAGGCCTGCCGGACGGAGACCGAGGGCCTGGTGGCCGAGGCCAACGACCTCTGCGCACGAACCGTCGCCGGGGTGAAGGGGACGTTCCAGGGATGAGGGAGCGGCTCGCCGCGCTCGCCCGCTCGCAACCCGGCCGGCTGGCGTTCGCGGTGGGCACCCACATCCTCACCTACGGGGAGCTTGCGCGGGACGCCGCGCGGCTGGCGGCGGCGCTGCGAAGGGCCGGCGCGGCGCCGGGTGGCCACGTCGCCATCGTGCTCCCCTCCGGCCTCGACTTCGTCCGCGCCTTCTACGCGCTCGACTGGCTGGGCGCCGCCGCCGTACCCATCAACCCCGACTTGCCGCCCGAACAGATTCGGCGCCGGATCGGCGCAGCGGGCTGCCACCTCGAGATCGATGCCGCCTCGTTCGAGGCGTTGGACGAGGGCTCGAAGAGCCTGACCCCGCTCGATCCCGGACCGCCGTCACCCGACTCGGTGGCCTACCTGCAGCTGACGTCGGGCACTTCGGGGGAACAGCGCGCCGCGGTGATCCTGCGCCGGAACCTCGAGGCGACGCTCCGCGGCATGCGCGACATGATCGGGTTCGGCCCGGAAGACGTGATGGCGGGCTCGATCCCCCTGCACCACAACTTCGGCCTCGTCCGGTTCGTCTGCGCCCCGGTCTATTGCGGCTGCCCCTGCCACCTCACCGGGGCGCCGCCCGCGAACGTCGGCCGTTGGCTCGCGCTGCTCACCGAGGTGAGGGCGACCGTGACCGCCGCGCCCGATTTCCTGTATCGGGCGGCGGCGCTGCGGGTCGACCCCTCTACGGTGGACCTTCGCGCCCTCCGTTTCGCATCGAACGGCGGCGAGGCCGTTCACCTCGAAACCATCCGGATGTTCGAAGAGCGCTTCGGCGTGCCCGGCACCGTGCGCCCGGGCTACGGGCTTGCCGAAACCACGCTCACGGTGTCGAGCCTGGCGCCGGGCTTGCCGCTGCGATCGATCGACCACGGCATCCCAAGCTGCGGCCCGGCGATCCCGGGAACCGAGATCGCCATCGCCGACGAGGACGGCCGGCACCTTCCCCGTGGCGAGCGCGGCGAGATCGTGGTCCGCGGGCCATCCGTCTTTGCAGGCTACTACCAGGATCCCGAGGGCACCGCGCGTGTCTTCCGCGACGGCTGGCTGAGGACGGGCGACCAGGGGGTGCTCGACGCGGACGGCTTCCTCTACGTTACGGGCCGGCAGCGCTGGATGATCAAGCGGGGCGGGGCGACGATCGTGCCGGGTGAGGTCGAGGCCGCCGCCGCGTGCGTGCCGGGCGTGCTGCGAGCCGCGGCAGTCGGCGTCGCGGCCCCGCACGGCACGACGGAGCGCTTCGTGGTGGCGATCGAGATCGACCCGCAACTGGGAAGCGACGGCAGTCTGCTGTCGGGGCTCGCCGGCAAGGTGGCAGCGGCGGTGCGGCAGGGCGTCGGGCACCAGCCCGGCGAAATCGTGCTGCTCGCCCCTGGCAGCCTGCCCCTCACCGGCAGCGGCAAGGTCCGTCACGGCCAGCTTCGCGACCTCTTCGCTTCGGGCGAGGCGGACGACCGCCTCAGGCCCCTCGCCCGCTTCTCATAGGACGGCCACCGGCGGGCCGCTGGTCTGGAGCCACTTCAGCAGGCTCAGCGACAGGTCGTCGGGCCGCGCGAGCAGTTGGCCCTCCAGCCACCCAGCCACCACGGCGGCCATCTCGGTTTCCTGCCGGACGGCGTCGCCCACGCCCGCGGGGCGGATTGGCTCTGCGGCCTCTACCTCAATCCGCCCCCCGTCGCCCCACCGGAAGTACAAGGGGAGGATCGGAGCTCCGCTGAGCCGTGCCATCACGAACGCCCCCCGCCGGAACCGCACCAGGCGTCCGCAGCAGGCGACCGGCTCGGTGGCGGCACCCTCCCAGCCGTCGGCCGCGAGGACGACCGCGTTCCCCCGCCGGAGGTACTCGACGCCGCGCCGCAGGACCTGCGCCCGGTGCTGATCGTCACCCTCGAGCCCAACCACCTCGAGCCCTCTCGCGCACGCCGTCCTGCCGCTCTTCCGGACGATGAGAGCGGTCTTCCCGAGCAGGAGCAGCGCCGCCGATGTGGCCGAGATCGGGCCGGTGTGGACGTCGAGCAGCACCTGCCCACCCGGCTCCCGCAGCCGCTGTTCGAGCCGCGCGAGGTGGGGCCGCGAGAGGAGCGATGCGGCCGACTCGATGCCCCCCGAGTACAGCAGGCGGTCGTAGGCCCGGCACTTCAGGTCCTGGGCGGCAATGCGGCGGGCCAGGCGGGCGGCCGCCGCATCGGGCAGCCACGGAAACACGGCCGAGACCTCCGAGGGTGCCGCGCCCCAGAGACGGCCGGCGTGGCAGAGCCACCCGGCCGCCTCGGCAAGCCGGACGCCGGTTGCCGGCATCCGCCGGGTGACGGCGTCGCACGCACCCACCGCCGCCCGGAACCACGCGGGCCGCGCGGCCATCGGGACCCGCGCGCTGACAGGGATCTTCGAGCGCATCAGCGGCCTGCGCGAGCCTCGTCCAGGTGCCGGACCAGCGTCCCGATGGTCAGTGGATGAACGTCGAGCAGCTGGTCGGGAAAGGCCACGCCGAATCGCTCCTCGCACGCCACCAGCAGCTCCACGATGGCAACCGAGTCGAGGCCAAGACCCGAGGGTCCGATCGGCGTGTCGTCGTTCACGTTCTGGATCGTCCAGGATGGCGCCAGGCTTCGCACCAGCTGGCGCACCAACTCCGCCTCGCGCTCTCTCGCATTGCCATCTACATCCAACACAAGATTTGCCATGGGAGCCTCGCCAGGTCGGAAAACCGCTCGGACATGCTACCCCAGGAGTTTTCCGGCCTGCGCGTTGCAGGTCCGACAGCAGGGGGTCGAGCCGATGAAGCCTGCCGTTGGATTTGTCGTCGTGGGTTGCTGCCTGCTCGCCGGGTTGGCCGTCGCGTCCCCGCCCGTGGCCGTGTCGGCGAATCCGATGGTTTCGATGGCGCCCGCCACCGTCGTCGTCAACGTCGTGCTCGAGCCGGACGAGCGCAACCGCGCGCTGATTGTCGTCACCGACTCGGCCGACTTCTACAGCTCGAGCGAGGTAGCCCTCGACGGCGACCGCTCCGCGCGCCAGCAGCGGTTCACCGTGAGGAACCTTCCGGCCGGGGAGTACGTAGTCCAGGCGCGCATCAAGCGGGCGGACAACTCGGAGCGGATCGCCGAGACCCACCTGGTCGTCACCGGCTTCTGAGACGGGGTCCGCCAGCTCCGGGTCAGGGAAGCTCGATCGCGTCGAGGTACTTCGGCACGGTCGCGGGCCACGACAGTTCCTGTCGCAGCCGTCCTGCGAAGGTCTCGGCGCTTTCGGGCTCGCCGTGCACGACGAAGGTTGCCTTTGGCGGCCGCTCGACGCCGCTCAGCCACCTGATCAGCTCGTCGCCGTCGGCGTGCGCCGACATCGAGTGCAGCTGCTCGACCGACGCGTTGACGGGCACCATCTGGCCGTGAATCTTCACCTCGCGTTCGCCTCCAGCCAGTCGCCGCCCACGCGTGCCGGCGGCCTGGAAGCCGACGAAGAGCACGGTATTCCGCGGGTTGGGAAGCGCCGACTTCAGGTGGTTGAGCACCCGCCCGCCGGTGGCCATCCCGCTCGACGAGATGACGATGGAGGGGATGCGCGAGGCAACCAGCTCGGCCGACTGCTGCGGGGTCGCCACGGTCGTGAAACGCCGGGTCACGAACGAGGCGAACTCCCCTCGAACGCCGTGCAGGTCGGGATCCAGCTCGTCCGATCGCCGCGCGTAGTGCCTGAGCGCCTCGACCGCCATGGGGCTGTCGACGAAGACGGGGACGCTCGGGATCCGCCCCTCGTCTTCGAGCCGCTTCAACCACCAGATGATCTCCTCGACGCGGCCGATCGCGAAGGAAGGGATGATGACCTTTCCGCCGCGATCGATGGTCCGCACGACGATCTCCGCCATCTTCACCCCGTCGTCGTCGGGCAGGTGGGCGCGGTCGCCGTAGGTCGATTCGACCAGCAGGACGTCGGCCGACTCGAGCGGCGACGGGTCGGGCAGCACCGGCCGGTTGTAGCGGCCAACGTCGCCGCTGAAGACGACGTGCCTGCCGCCGTCCACGTCGAGCTCGAGGTTCGCGAAGGCCGAGCCGAGCAGGTGGCCCGAGTTGGTAAAGGTGACCGTGACGCCCGGGGCGGCGGGCAGCGGGCGATCGAACCCCACCGGCTGGAGGTGGGTGAGGGCGCGCACCGCGTCCTCTTCCGTGAACAGCGGCAGCGCCGGGCTGTGCTTGGAGTAGCCGTGGCGGTTCGCCTCGCGCGCATCTTCTTCGGCGAGCCGGCCCGAGTCGGGCAGGACGATCCGGCACAGATCCGCCGTGCCGGGAGTGCAGAACACCCGGCCCCGAAACCCCTCGCGAACGAGGCGGGGAAGATACCCGGAGTGATCGACGTGGGCGTGGGTGAGGATCACCGAGTCGATGCTCTCGGCGGCAACCGGAAGGGGGGCCCAGTTCCGCTCGCGCAGTTCCTTGAGCCCCTGGAAGAGGCCGCAGTCCACGAGCACGCGCGAGGCGTTCACTTCGAGCAGGTACTTGGAGCCGGTGACGGTCTGGGCGGCACCAAGGAAGGTCAGCGATGGCATGGCTCCCCTTTCACACCCCCGCCAGGCCGCGAATCCGCGCCAGCGTGCGGGCCGTGCCCACGAGCGGGAGGTTGCTGATGTAGAAGCGCCGCACGCCGAGGGCCTTGAGCGCCCGCAGCGTTCGCGCGCACACCTCTTCGGGGGGCGCTCCCTCATCGAACTCGCGCGTGAGCCCCTCGGCGGGCACCGAGATGAAATCCGCGAGCAGCGAGAGCGTCTTCGGGTTGGCGCTCCGGTAATAGAAGACGCCGAAGACGCCGGGCATCGTGACGCCGCGAGCGTCGGCCACCTCGAGAAAGCGGGCGACGGGGGTGACCTGGTGGTGCGAGACGACCTGCGTCAGGAAGTACTCGCCCGTGAACCGCGGATCGCAGAGGTAGTCCACCTGCCGTTCGGCGGGCCGGTGAGGGTTCGCCCAGCCGCCCAGCACGAGGTCTGACCCTGTCCCTCGAATCGCCTGCCGCAGCTCCCAGGCGTGCTCCACCGAGCGCGGGCTCCCGATCCGCCGGTCGCCGCCGAGCACCACCAGCGACGGGAACCCGTGCTGGCGCGCCCGATCGGCGTACGAGAGGCAGTACTCGAGCGGGTGCTTGCTCGTGAGAATCGGCACGATCCGGTCGCGGGCGGCGTCGTCGCCGATGTTCGCCGTGAGGTGACGGAGGTTGTCCTCCTCGGGGACGCCGACGGCGCTGTCGGTGAGGAAGACGGAGGTTCCCTGGAGGGTCAGCGACCGCACCGCGTGGTAGGTGTCGATCCACGCGTCCATCCCGGCCGCCGACGCCAGCTCCGCACGGGGCGGCCGGAGTTCGGCCGCGACGAAGGGCTCCTCCGATCGCAGGGTCTCGAGCAGCGTGCTCACGTGAGGCTATAGAATACCGCGCATGACCTTCTCCGCGGGACTCGACGCCCTCTGCGCGCTGCCGTCGCTCTCGCTGGCGCAGTACCCCTCGCCAATCGAGCCGCTCTCGCGCCTGGGCGCCGCGCTCGGCGCCGCCCCCCGACTGCTCGTCAAGCGCGACGACGCCCTGTCGTTCGGGTTCGGGGGGAACAAGGTCCGCAAGATCGAGATGCTGGCGGCCCGCGCCCTCGACGACGATGCCGACGTGCTGATTACGACCGGGGGGGTGCAGTCGAACCACTGCCGGGTCACCGCCGCGGCGGCGGCGCGGCTTGGCATGCGGTGCGTGATCGTCGCCAACGGGGAGAGGCCGCCGCGGGCCACCGGCAATGCGCTGCTCGACGAGCTGTTCGGGGCGGACGTGCAGTACGTCGCGTCGCGAGAGGAGCGGGCGCCGGCGATGGAGGCGATCGCCGAGCGCCTCCGGTCAGAGGGCATGCACCCGGTGATCATCCCGCTTGGCGCCTCCACCCCGCTCGGCGCGGCCGGCTTCGCGCGCGCGGTCGGCGAGCTGGTGTCACAGCTGGACGAGGCTCCCGACTACATCTTCCACTCGACCTCGTCCGGGGGTACGCAGGCCGGCCTGCTGGCGGGGCAGGTCCTGTACAACGTGAAGACGCGCGTGATCGGGATCAGCGCCGACGAGCCGGCCGACCGCCTGCAGGCGGCCGTGTCGGGGATCGTCTCCGGGCTCGGCGAGCTGCTGGGGATGGACGGCCGGAAACTGGCCGCGGCCCGTCCGATCGAGGTCGACACGCGGTTCATCGGCGAGGGCTACGGTGTCCCGACGGAGGCCTCGCTCGAGGCCCAGTCGCTGCTGGCCCGCACCGAGGCGCTCGTCGTGGATCACACGTACACCGCAAAGGCGCTCGCGGGGCTGATCGGCTGGGTCCGCGAGGGGCGATTCCGCGAATCCGACACGGTACTCTTCTGGCACACTGGTGGGCAGGTAGCGGTGTTTGCGTAGGTGCGTTCACGGGCGGCCGCGGGGGCCGCGCCAACCAGCACACGTGCACAACCGGTTGCGCATCCTTCACGCCATCCACGACTTCCTGCCGCGCCACCAGGCGGGATCGGAGATCTACGCCTTCAACCTGTGCCGCCAGCTGGCGCGCCGCCATTTCGTCCACGTCCTCGCCGCGGAGTTCGATCCTTCCCGCCCTCACGGCACGCTGCGGTGGCGCGTCCACGAGGGGATCCCGGTCGTCGAGCTGATCAACAACTGGGAGACCGCGTCGTTTGCCGACACCTGGCGGTCTGCCGTGATCGATCGGCGGCTGGGCCAGGTACTTCAAGCGACGCAGCCCGACGTGCTGCACGTGCACAGCCTGCTGAACCTGTCGTTCAACCTGCCCGCGCTGGCGCGAGCCCGCGGCATCCCGGTCGTCGCGACGCTGCACGATCACACGCTTGCCTGCCCCGCCGGCGGCCAGCGCCTCCATGACACCGAGGGAACGGTGTGCGACCGGATCGACCCAGCCCGCTGCGCCGGCTGCTTCGCCCGCTCGCCTTTCCAGGCGCAGATGTCGGTGGCGGCCGTCGGCAGGCTGGCGGGCCGGGCCGGTGTGCGCCTGGTGGAGGCTGCGAGGCTGGTCGCGCGCCGCATGCCGCGCGTGACCGCGGCCCTGGTGAGGAGTACCGTCGCGCGGCGGGTCGCTCCGGTCTCGGCCGCCGAGGTGGGCGAGCGGCTGGCCGCCCTCGCTCATGTCTTCGAGGCCGTCGATCTCTTCGTCGCCCCTTCCGAGGCCGTGGCTCGAGCGCACAGGGAGCTTGGCCTGCCCGATGAGAAGGTGGTGGTGTCGGACTACGGCTTCCCTGGTGGAGCAGGACGTCAGCCCTACGCTCAGGCGCCCCCACGCCCGGTCCGCATCGGGTTCGTGGGCACCCTCGTCCGCCACAAGGGCGCGCACCTGCTGCTGGAGGCGGCAAGGGACTGGCCCGGCGGCCGGTTCGAGATCGAGATCCACGGCAGCCTCGACACCTTCCCCGCCTACTCGCTGCAGCTGACCCGGTCGGCCGAGGGGCTCCCCGTCCGGTTCTGCGGGCCGTTCGATCCCTCCCGCAGCGCCTCGATCTACGGCGGGCTCGACCTGCTCGTCGTCCCCTCCCTGTGGCCGGAGAACTCGCCGCTCGTCATCCACGAGGCGTTCCTGGCGGGCGTGCCGGTGGCTGCGGCCGCGACCGGCGGAATCCCGGAACTGATCGCCGACGGCGTCAACGGGGTGCTCTTCGAGCCCGGGAGCGCGCGGTCGCTCGCCGACGCGGTGCGGCGGCTGATCGAGGACCCGGCGCGGCTGCAGCGCCTCGCCTCGGCGAAGCCGGCGGTGAAGTCGATCGAGGCGGACGCCAGGGAATGGGAGCAGCGCTACGGCGCCCTCGTCTCGGGGAGGCGCGCGTGAACGCCGGCCGCAGCGGCCCGTGCGACGCCCCGCATCCGCTGGCGTCGGTCTTGCTGCTCACCTTCAATGGCGGTCAGAGGCTGGGCGTCGTGCTGGAAGCGCTCGCGCGCCAGGAGGCACCCTTCCCGCACGAGGTTGTCGCGGTCGATTCCGGGTCGACCGACGGGACGCGGGAGCGGCTGCAGCAGGCGGGGGCGAGAGTGATCTCCATCCCGCGCGGCGAGTTCAACCACGGGGCGACGCGCAACCTCGGCATCGAGGCCTGCAAGGGGGTATTCGTCGTCCTGCTGGTGCAGGACGCCGAGCCGGAGGGCCGCGACTGGCTGGCGCGGCTGGTCGATCCTCTCGTCGAGGACGGCATGCTTGCGGGAACCTACGGCCGCCAGGTGCCGCCCGAGGGGGCGGGCAGCGTGCCGCGAGCGTACCTGGCCCGGCACGCCGCGGCGTCGGCGGAACCTCGCGTGCAACAGCTTGCGGGCCGGGCGGCCTACGAGGCGCTCACGCCGTGGCAGCGGATGGAGGCGTGTACGTTCGACAACGTCTGCTCCTGCGTGCGCCGGTCGGTGTGGGCCCGCCGCCCGTTCGCGCGCGCACCGATTGCCGAGGACCTGGAGTGGGCGCGCGACGTCATGCTCGACGGCTACCGCCTGGCTTACGTCCCCGAGGCGCGCGTGCGCCACCTGCACGACCGGCCCGCCTCTTACGAGCTGAAGCGCACGTACCTCGTGCACCAGCGCCTGCGCCGCCTCTTCGGGTTGCGCACGATCCCCTCGGCCGCGCACCTGGCTGGCGCCGTCCTCGTCTCGCTGGCGTCGCACGCGCGGTGGGTTGCGGCCGCCGCGGGCAGCCCCTGGCCGCGCAGGCTTGCCGAGCTGCCGCGCGCGATCGCGCTCGCCTTCGCCCTTCCTTTCGGGCAGTATCTCGGGGCGAGATCGGCCGACTCGGGCCGCGATCTGCTTCGCGTGCGGGGGGTGTGAGTGCGAATCCTGTTCGTCGTCCACGGCTTCCCTCCCTCCGCGACAGGCGGAACTGAAATCTACGCCCTCGACCTCGCCAGGGCGCTGCAGCGTCAGGGCCACGAGGTCCGCGTGCTCGCGCGGTTCGCCAACCGGGAGCTGCCTGAGTACACAGCCACGCGCCACGTTGTGAGCGGCGTGCCTGTCACCCTCGTCAACAACACCTTCCTGCGCGCCGCTTCGTTCGAGGACACGTACCGCAACGCCGCCATCGACGCGATCGCCGGCGCCGCGATCGACGAGTACGGACCCGACGTCGTGCACGTGCACCACCTCACCTGCCTCAGCACCCGCATCGTGGCGGCCTGCCGCCAGCGCGGCATCCCGGCCGTCATCACGCTGCAGGACTACTGGCTTTTGTGCCACCGCGGCCAGCTGCTCGATCTCGATCTCGAGCGGTGCGACGGGCCGGCCGCCGATCGGTGCTCGCGGTGCGCCGGGTATGCCGCCTCGCCCAGCCGCGGACTGCACGCGGCAGCTCGCACGCTGCGATCCATCGAGCGGCGGCTGCCGGCAACGCTGACCGCAGCCGAGCGCCGGCTCGTGTCGGCGGCATCGCGGCGGGCCGTGCCGCGCGGCGCGTCGGGCGCCACCGCGCGGCGACTGGAGGAGGCACGATCGGTCTGCCGCGACGCGGCCTTGCTGCTCGCGCCGTCACGAACCATCTTCGACACGTTCCAGCGGTTCGGTGTGAGGCGCGAGAAGATGCGCCTGCAGGACCAGGGCATCGATCTCCGGCCCTTCCAGGACGTCACGCGCACGCGGGGCGACCGGCTGCGCCTGGGATTCGCGGGGAGCCTGATGGTCTCGAAGGCGCCCCACCTCTTCATCGAAGCCGCCGCCGGCCTGCCGCGAGACCGGGTCGAAGTGACCCTTGCCGGGGGCCACGCCGCCTATCACGGCGACGACAGCTACGCGAGCACCATGCGGCCGCTGCTCGAACAGCCGTGGGTGAAGTGGATCGGCCCTGTGCCGCACGAGGAGATGCCGCGGATCCTCTCCGCGCTCGACGTCCTCGTCGTGCCATCGATCTGGCTGGAGAACTCGCCGTTCGTGATCCGCGAGGCCCGGGCGGCCGGCGCGGTCGTGGTGGCGTCTCGCCTGGGCGGCATGGCGGAGGCGGTATCGAACGGGCGCGACGGACTGCTGTTCGAGCCGGGGAACGCCTCCAGCCTCCGCCGTGCGCTGACGCGCCTGCTGGACGAGCCGGAGCTGCTGGACCGCCTTCGCGAAGGGACCCGCCCGGTCAGGTCGATCGACGACGACGCGGCGTGGACCGCGGCGGTGTACGAGGAGGTACGCGACAAGGGGCGTGCTTCTCCCGGCGTGAGGCGCGACCTCGCCGGGAACGCGAGCGGCAGTCCCAGGATTGCCGCCGTCGTCCTCAACTACCGCGCGCCCGACGACACGCTGCTCGCCGTGCGTTCGCTCGAGGCCTCGCGCCGTCCCGTTCAGCCGGTCATCGTCGTGGACAACGGCAACGACGGGTCGTGCTCGCGCTCGCTGGCGGCAGGCCGTTCACGGGCTGTGCTCATGAAGATGCAGTCGAACCGTGGCTTCGCGGGCGGCTGCAACGCCGGCATTTACGAGTCGCTGCGGCGCGGGGCCGACATGGTCGTGCTGCTGAACAGCGACGCCGTCGTTGCCCCCGATACCGTGGAGCGGCTCGAGGCGGCGCTCGCGGCCGATCCCGGCGCGGGCATTGCGGCGCCGCTCGTCGTCTCGCGGTCCGATCCCGGCACGATCGCCTCGGCCGGCATCCGGTTCTCCCCGGTCTCCGGGAGGATGAGGCAGGAGGGAGCCGGGGAGGCGTTCGACGGGGTGGCCGGCGGGCCTGCGGCGCGCGTGTCGGCGGTGAGCGGCGCCGTCATGCTGATCCGGCGCGCCGTCTTCGAGCAGGCGGGGCTCTTCGACGAGCGCTACTTCTACTCGTTCGAGGACATCGAGTTCTGCTGGCGCGCGGCCCGCGCCGGGTGGGCGACCCTGCTCGTGCCGTCCGCGCTCGCCTGGCACGAGGGGCACCGCTCGATCGGGCCGCAGTCGGCCGCCCGCCTCTACTTCGCGTCGCGCAACCACCTCCTGCTCGCCCGCACCGTCGCGCCCTCATCGCCCCCGGCCTCGTGGCTGCGCGGCGCCGTCATCGTCCTCCTCAATGCCGCCCATGCCGCCCGCACGCCCGGCGTCGGGATCCGGCAAGGCCTGCTCGCCGTCGCCGCCGGCGCCCGCGATCACCTCCGCGGCCGCTACGGCCGCGCGCCGCGCAAGAGGGCCTGATACGGTCAGATCGTGCAGGGGGTGCAAGGGGTGCAGACGGTGCAGTGCTGGTGGTGCTGAAGGTGCTGTGCAGGAGGTGCCGAAGCCTACCGTACCGTAGCCGGGCACTGCGCGGCGAAGGCGGGTGTAGTGCCAGGCGAGCTTCCGCCGTTCAAGCCGTTGCATCTGTCACGTACGTTTCGCCGAGGGGCTCAGAGCCGACGAGATCACTGGAATGATCCGAGACTCTTCGTGCGTCTCCGTGTCTCTGTGCCTCTGTGGTGAACGTGGACAAGCCGTGACGTCTGTTACGTGCGGTTCACCGCAGAGGGCCCGGCGCCGTTATACTCTCGCGCGTGAGGGTGCTGGTGCTGGTTCCCGCCCGCGACGAGGCGCGCAGCCTCCCCGGCCTGGTCCACGTGCTGCGCGCAGAGCAGCCGGGTGCCGGCATCCTCGTGGTGGACGACGCCTCCACCGACGCCACGCGCCAGCTGCTGCCCGGGCTGGGCGTCGAGTGGCTCACCCTCTGCGCGCACACCGGCGTCGGGGGCACCATCCGCGCCGGCCTGCGCTACGCGCTGCGGCGGGGCTACGACGTCGTGGTGCGGGTGGATGGGGACGGCCAGCACCCGGCCGACCAGATCGAGCGGGTGCTCGCGCCGATTCGGGCGGGCCAGGTGGACGCCGTCGTCGGTTCCCGTTACCGGCAGGGGTCCGGCTACCGCGCGCCAGGCTGGCGCCGCGCCGCGCAGCGCGTCCTCGCGGCCTGGGTGAGCGCCGCGATCCGCCAGCGCATCACCGACCCCACCTCGGGCTTCTGGGCGTTCGGGCCGCGGGCTGTCAGGCTGCTCGCGTCACACCACCCGACCGGCTACCCCGAGCCCGAGCTGCTGCTCCTGCTCGCCCACAACGGCCTGCGCGTGTCGGAGGTCCCGATCGAGATGCGCCGGCGCCTCGCCGGACGCTCCTCGCTGACCGCGGCCCGCGTCGGCGCCATCGCCGGGCGCACCGCGCTGGCGCTGCTGATCCTGCCCCTGAGAAGGACGGTGCCCGATGGCGATGACTAACCCGATCCAGCTGATAGCCGTCGCGGTGAGCCTCGCGCTCGTCGTGGTGGTGATCGAGCTGGTGCGCCGCGGGGCGCTCACCGAGGAGTACTCCCTCATCTGGCTCGTCTGCGGGGCGGCGCTGCTCGTGCTGTCGTTCTGGAAGAACATCCTCGACGTGTCGGCGCGCTGGCTCGGCATCTACTACCCGCCCGCCGTGCTGCTGCTCGTCGTCGTGTTCTTCGGGTTCGTCGCCTCGCTCTACTTCTCGGTGGTCATCTCCGGGCAGCGGCGCCGTATCGAGCGCCTCATCGAGGAGGCGGCGCTCATCGACGCCCGCGTGCGCGAACTGGAGGCGGAGGCCGGCAGGCGCGAGGCTGCAGACCCCGCCCGCCAGCCGTAGGTTCTGCTCTCCGCTGTCAGCTGTGAGCTGTCAGCTGTCTGCTGTCTGCTGTCAGCTGTCAGCTACCGCCTCATGCTGTGTTCGGGGCGTGGGGTCCTGCCGAGCAGCCGCCGGAATGCCCAGGCCACGATCGCGAAAGCCCAGGCGACGTCGCGCGCGATGTGGAACGGCGCGAACCAGAGACCGGCGGCGTCCTTGTGCCTGGAGGCCGCTCGGATCCCCGCCGCGAGCCGCTCGATCGCAAGCCCCGCGACGATGACCAGCGCCAGCCATCCCGCGAGCGCGACCATCCGCCCCCAGGCGAGCGAGGCCAGCCAGACGAGGGCGAGGCCGAGCGCCGCGAGCATCAGCGGCCCGTGCGCCATCATCGCGGCCGGCGAGACGCTGTCGCCGCCGGCACGGCGCGGGTGCTTGGCCACCAGGTCGAGCCTCCCGTAGCCGAAGCCGTACTGCTGCCGCAGGTAGCTCCAGAGAGACTCCCTCCAATGGTGAACCGCCTTCGCCTCCGCGCAGAAGCGAAGCTCGTAGCCGGCGCCGGCGAGGCGGTAGCTCATGTCGTTGTCGGCCCCGTACCCGAACGACTCGTCGAAGAAGAGCCCCACCTGGCGCAGCGCGTCCACCCGGTACGCCGAGTTCCCGGTGCAGACGTGGCTCGTCGCCGGGCCCGCCATCGCCGTGTAGCGCTGCCCCAGGTCGAGCCCCATCACCCGCGCCACCAGCGACGCGCCCTGCTCGATGGCGAATGTCCCCTGCACCGCCGCCACGCCAGGCTCGTCGAGCGCGGCCCCAATTGCCTGCAGCCACCCCGGCTGCAGCACCACGTCCTGGTCCACGAGGCAGACGATCGGGTGGCTTGCGGCCCTCACGCCGGCATTCACCGCTGCCGGGTGGCCTCCGTCTTCCAGCCGGATCACCCGGATGCCTTTTCGCTGCGACCACTTCTCGAGGACCGCCGGCGACGAGTCGGTGCTCCCGTCATCCACGGCGACCACCTCGAAGGGCCGGCCGTCGCGCTGGGCGTCGATCGCCTCGAGCACCTGCTCGAGCCACCGCTCGCCGTTGTGCACGGCCACGATGAAGGTCACCCCGGAGTGTGGGCGAACCGGCGTCTCGGCCCGTTCGGGCTCCGGCACGGCCGCGGGAACCTCGACCGCCACGGGCGCAGGAACCTCGATGTCCCCCGGGGCGGGAACCTCTGCCGCCGCAGGGGCAGGATCCTCGACTGGGGCAGGAACGCTCGTCGCTAGGGCAAGTACGCCGGGCTCGGCGGACACCGATCGGTAGACCGGCTCGAGGCTCGACCAGACCGCGTCCGGGTGAAAGCGCTTCGATGCGATCGCCCCCGCCTGGCGGGCAACCGCCTTCCACACCGGAAGCCTGGCGAGCATGCGGTCGAGAGCCACGGCGAGGGCGCTCGCGTCGCCCGGCGTCGCCAGCAGCCCCCCTTCCACCGACGCGATCACCTCGGCGCAGCCGGCGTCGTCGCCCACGACCACGGGCGTCCCGGCCTGCAGCGCCTCGAGGGCCGACAGGCCGAACGCCTCGTCGTGCGAGGCGTAGACCGCCACGTCGGCAGACGCGAGCGCGGCGAAGCGCGCGGCACCCTCGAGGACGCCGGCGAACCGGACGCGGTCGAGCAGCCCCAGCCGCTCGGCCGCCTGGCGGGTGGCGGCCAACGCTCCCCCGTCGGCGCCGGCGAACAGGAGTTGAACCGGGCGGCGGAGCGACGAGGCCGCCTCGACCAGCACCTCGGGGTGCTTTCGGGGGCTCAGGACGCCGAGAAACAGGATGAGGGGGTCGGCCGAGAGGCCGAGACGCCGGCGGAAGGCGGCCCCGCCCGGCAGGGGCTCCGGCGCCGGGGCCAGCGGGTTGGGCACCAGGTGGCAGCGGTCGGGCGCGACGAGGCCGGCCTCGAGCTGCCGCCGCTCCCATTCCGACACCGCGATGACTGCTGCCGCCCCTTCGAGCAGGCGGCGGGCGAACAGGCTGTCGAACAGCCACTTGGCCGCGCGTCGCCGCTCGATCCGCCGCGCCGTCCCGTTCGGCTGCACGACGTAGGGCACGCCCGCGCCGGCGAGCACGCGGGCCGCGAGGGCAGTTGCCAGGTTGTGGCACGCGTGGAGGTGAGCCACGTCGAAGTCGCCCGCGTGGCGGCGCAGGAAGCCTCCGAGCCCCAGCGGCTGGTAGAACTGCCACCGGTTGGCGATCCGGTTGGAGAGGTTCGGAAAGACGAACGCCTCGATCCCGTCGTCGAGCCGCTCGTTCCAGGAACGCAGGCGCAGGCGCGGCGGGCGGGCGGCGCCGGGCGGCGCCAGGCGAGACGTCGCGTCGCGCACGTCGGTCGTGGCGATCGTGACGCGATGGCCGCCGCGAGCCTGCGCGTGCGCGAGCGAGGCGAGCACGCGGGGAATGCCGCCGTACGCCCATGCGCGCTCGGAGTAGGGGGCGACGTGCAGGATCCTCAGCGGCGGCATCGCCGTTATACTAAGCGCGCCCCGGCCGAGATGCGACAGAAACGCTGGCTTCCGATCGTGCTCTGCGCCGGGGCCGCGACCCTGGCGGTCGTCGTCTACCTCAACGCGCTCGACAACCCGTTCGTCTGGGACGACCGGCGGACGGTGGTCGAGAACGCGTCGATTCGGCCCCCGCTCGACCTGGGCGCCCTCGTCCACCAGGACCTCTTCCGGCCGCTGGTCAACTTCACCTACGCCGCCAACTACGCCGTGGGCGGCCTGTCGGTCACCGGTTACCACCTGTTCAGCGTTCTCCTCCACGCGCTGAACGTCGTGCTGCTGTTCGTGTTCACGAGGCGCACCTTCGCCGCCTGGCGGGTGAAGCGAGTGGCACAGGCGTCCTCGCCCGTGAGAGCTGGCAGCGCCAACACCGCCGCCTTCGCCGCGGCGTCGATCTTTGCCGTCCACCCGCTGATGACGCAGGCCGTGGGGTACGTCAGCGGGCGCGCCGAGGTCCTCGCCGCGGTCTTCTTCCTCACGGCCTGCCTGGCTGCGCAGGCATGGGTGAGGCGCGAGGGCCTGGCGGCGCTCGTCCTGATGGGCGTCGCGTGGCTCTTCGCGCTGCTCTCGAAGGAGGTGGCGATCGCGCTCCCGGCGGTCGTGGCGGCGTACGCGATCTTCGCTTCCGACCTCGACGGTGCCGGGCGCCGGCGGCTCGCTTACCTCGTCGCGGTGATGCTGGGGCTGATGGCGGGCGTTGGCGGCTACCGCCTCATGACGCTGGTGACGGTCGAGAACGCCGGCCAATCCCAGGTCATCGGCGGCAACGTGCTCGTGGGCCTCGACATGGTGCGGCAGTACACGCGCCTGATGGCGATCCCCGCCGGCCAGTCGATCTTCCACTCGAGCAGCTACGCGGAGGTGACCTCCCCGGGGAAGGTCGTGCTCAACCTGCTGTGGCTGGCGGGGCTGTGCCTGCTGGCCTGGCGGTCGCGGCGCTGGGAGCCGGTGGCGGGCTTCGGGATTGCCTGGTTCCTCGTCCTGCTGCTCCCGTCCTCGTTCCTGCTGCTGCTCGACATCGGCGAGCCGATGGCCGAGCAGCGCGTCTACCTCGCGGCGTGCGGGTTCACGATGGCGTGCGGCGCCGTCATCGGCCGCCTGGCCGCCTGGCCTCGCACGCGCCGCCTCACGCTCGCGGGGCTCGCGGCCGCGCTCGTGCCGCTCGCGGTCCTCACGGTGGAGCGCAACGAGGTGTGGGGCGACCCGGTCGCTCTGTGGTCGGAGGCCGTCGCCCGCGAGCCGCGCGTGTGGGTGCCGTACGTCGGCCTCGGCGACGTCCTGCGCGAGCGCGGCGACTACGCGGCGGCCGCCGAGGCCTATCGCGACGCAGCGCGCCTGCACCCGGAGTCGCGCACGTTCCTGCCGCTCGCGACCTGCCTCCTGATGACGGGACGCGTCGAGGAGGCCGGCGAGTACTTCGCGCGCGCCGATCGCCTGTCGCCGGGCGGCGTGGACGCGCCGGTGGGTCTCGCGCTGGTCGCCCGCCTCGAGGGCCGTCGCGACGAGGCGCGCGACCGCTTCGAGGCGGTCGTGCGCGCACACCCCGAGGCGGTGCTGCCTCGCCGCTTCCTCGCCGAGATGTACGAGCGCGAGTACGCCGACCCGGAATCGGCGCTGCGCGTCTGCCGCGAGATCCAGGCGATGGCGCCGGCGACGCCGGGCGTCGACGAGTGCGTGAGGCGAAACGAACCGGGCGCGCAGAACGGCAACGGGCGGTAGGCGGGCCCAGATGACATCACCCCCTCGGATCATCGCCCTGGTGTCCGCCTACAACGAGGCGGACATCATCGCCGCTTCCGTCGATCACCTCTCCGGGCAGGGCATCGGGGTCTACCTGCTCGACGACGGCTCGACCGACGAGACGCTCTCGATTGCGCGCGCCCGGATGGGCCGGGGAATCGTGGGCGTCGAAGAACTGCCCTCGCCCGGCCCGGCTGGGATGCCGCGGCGATTCAGCCTGTCGAGGATCCTCGAGAGGAAGGAGGAGCTGGCTCGCACCCTGGACGCGGAGTGGTTCGTCAACCAGGACGCCGACGAGTTCCGCGAGAGCCCCTGGCCACACCTGACCCTCGCTGCCGCCATCGGGCTCGTCGATCGCCTCGGGTGGAACGCGATCGACTTCGAGGTCCTGAACTTTGTGCCCGGGGAGGAGGAGTACGAACCCGGCTCGGATCTCGCCCGGGTCTTCCGCCGCTGCGTCCCGGGGGGCGCTTTCGACCGGTTGCAGGTGCGGTGCTGGAAGAAGCCGGCCGGCGGCGTGGACCTGGTGTCGAGCGGGGGTCACGACGTCGGGTTCGAAGGCCGCCGTGTCTTCCCGATTCGTTTCCCCATGCGCCACTACCCCATCCGCGGCGAGGCGCACGGCCGCCGGAAGGTGTTCCAGGAGCGGCTCGACCGGTTCGACCCGGCGGAGCGCTCGGCGGGGTGGCACGTGCAGTACGACGGTGTCGTGCCGGGCGGGCCGCTGACCGCAGGCTGGGGGCCGGCGGTCGAATACGATCGGGACGCGCTCGCGGTCGGCCTTCAGTTGCGGCACCGGCTCGTCGAGCGGCTGATTGAGGCGGGCGGTCGGCTGGCGAGCCAGCGCTGGCGGCTGGAGGAGGAGACGGCCCGGCTCGCCGAAGCGTTGCGCAGAAGCGAGGAGCGGGCAGCGACCGCCGAGGCGTCTGCACGGCGGGCGGAAGGGCTGGCGGCCGGGCTGGCGGCCGGCGCCGAGGAACTCGAGCGGCGCCTCGGCGAGGTGTTCGCGTCGAAGAGCTGGCGGGTAACCGCCCCGCTGCGCGCGGTCTGGCGATGGCTTGGGGGACGTTGAGATGAGGGGGAGCGTCACGGCAGCCGGCACGCGCGTGGACGTGGCGGGCTTGCTCTGGACGCTCGCCCGCACCGACTTCAAGACCCGGTATCACGGGACCTTCGGCGGCTTCCTCTGGGCGCTGCTGAAGCCCGCGCTCATGTTCGTGGTCCTGATGTCGGTCTTCTCGTTCATCTTCGCCACCAGCCCGAACTACCGGCTCAACCTCATCGTCGGCCTCTTCCTCTGGGACTTCTTTGCCGAAGCCACCAAGACCGGCCTCACCTCGCTGCACGCGAAGGGCTACCTGCTGGCCAAGACGCGGTTCCCTTCGTGGATCCTGGTCGTCGCTTCGGCCTCGAACGCGCTATTGACGCTCGCCGTCTTCCTGGCGATCTTCCTCGCCTACCTGGCGTTCGCGGGGCGGGCCCCTGGCGCCGCGGCGGCCGCCCTCACCCTGTTCTACCTCGTGTTGTTCTTCGCGATCACCGTCGGGATCTCACTTGCCGGAAGCGTGCTGTTCCTGCGCTACCGCGACCTCAACCAGGTCTGGGACGTGGCGGTCCAGGCGGGGTTCTTCGTGGCCCCGATCATCTACCCGCTCGAGATCCTCCCCGAGCGCTTCCACTTCTGGCTCTACCTGTGGCCGCCGACCCCGGTAATCCAGTTCTGCCGCGCCGTGCTGGTGGACGGCGTGCTTCCCACCGCGAGGGCGAACCTGCTGCTCGCGGCGATGGCGGCGGTCATCCTGGCGGTCGGGGTCCTGGTGTTCTCGAGCCAGGTTGCCGACGCCGCGGAGAGGCTCTAGTGGCGGTCATCGAGGCACGAGCCCTCGCGAAGTCGTTCCGGATCCCGAGCGATCGGCGCGAGACGGTGCGCGAGCACCTGTTCAACGCGTTCCGTCCGCGATCCTTCGAGCGCCTCGACGTCCTGCGCTCGGTGAGCTTCGACGTGCGGAAGGGCGAGACGCTGGGAATCATGGGCCGCAACGGCTCGGGCAAGAGCACGCTGCTCAAGATCCTGTGCGGCATCTACCGGGCGGATCGGGGCGACCTCCTCGTCGGCGCCCCGCTGACCCCGATCCTCGAGCTGGGCCTCGGCTGGAACCCCGAGCTGGACGGCATCGACAACATCCTGCTCCTCGGCACCGCGATGGGGCTCCGCCTTCGCGAGGCGAAGAACGCGGTGGACGAGATCCTCGCCTTCGCGGGGCTCGACCGCTTCGCCAACGTCCCGCTGAAGCACTACTCGAGCGGCATGGCGTCGAGGCTGGCCTACTCGGTCGCCTTCAAGACCGTGCGCGAGGTCCTCGTGCTCGACGAGATCTTCGCGGTCGGGGACGCCGAGTTCCGCGAGCGGTGCGAGGCGCGGTACCGCGAGCTGAGCGCGAAGGGCCACACCGTCGTGCTCGTGTCCCACGACCCGCGGGTGATCTCGGCCTTCTGCAGCCGCGCCCTGCTGCTCGACGAGGGACGCGTCGCGTTCGAGGGCCGCGGCGGCGAGGTCGTGGACGAGTACAGCCGCCGCGTGGCTATGGCCTCCCCTGGTCCGGCGCTCGCGTGAGCACGGTGAACTCGCCCGACCGCGACCGCAAGTACCTCCCCGGAGGGCAGGCCTGGTCGAGGGCGTCGGCGCAGCCCGGCCGAAGCCAGTCGTGAAGCTCCACCGCCAGGCTGTCAACCCGATGAAGCCAGCTCGCCGAGGCCCGCAGCACCTCCGCCTCCGCGCCCTCGATGTTCATCTTCAGCAGGCTCACGCGCCGCGTTCCATAGGGAGCGAGCAGTGCGTCCATGGTGATGGCCTCGACGAAGGTCGCGCCTGCTTCACTGCCTGCACCGGCGGTTGGGCCGGGAGGCACGAAGCGAAACGTCCAGGTGTCGGACCCGGGGTTGGCGAGGCAGAGCTTCGCGGGATGGTGCCACAGGGCGGCGTTGACGGCCCTGACGTTCCGGAACGCCGCGGTGTTCGCTCGAAGGAGGTGGAAGTTCGAGCGCTCGGGTTCGAGGGCGACGATCGTGGCGCGGGGATACTGGAGTGCGAAGAAGACCGTGGTCAGCCCGACGTGGGCGCCCGCATCCACGATCAAGCCGGCCCCTTCGCATTCGATGCCGAACGTGCACTGCCCCTGGAAGAACACCTCCTCGAACACCACCGTGTCCGCCGTCCCCCGCCGCACGAGAACCTCGTGCCGCGCGCCCGGAACAGGGAGCCGGACGAGATGGGTTGGCTTGCCCAGAGAACGAAGGTACTCGCGTCCGGCGCGAAGAACGCCGAATCGCCGGATGGCCCAGCGCAGGAACTCGCGGTCCTGCTGAGAAACGAATCTTCGGAGCGACCTTGTCTGCACGTGCCGAGTCCTCCGGCCGCAGGCTTCGCGGTCGGGCCAGTCTACAGCAGGGCGAAGCGCGGATTGTTCTGGGCCCTCCCGAATGTTCGGGCTACGATGTCGCGGCACTGCGGACATGCCTGACGCAAACCAGGATCGCTCCATCGGACCGGCCCTGCTGGGCTGGTTGGAGGCGCCGCGTCACGGCGAGCGCGTCGGCCGGTTCGTGCATCTGGCTGGATGGGTCTTTGCCCGCGAGGGGCAGGTCCTCTCGCTGACAGCCGCCGTGGGACGAGCGCGGCACGCCGTTCCCCACGGGCTTCCGCGGCCGGACGTCGCGGAGGCATACGGCAATGCCGCCGGGGCGCGGTATTCGGGGTTCGATACGTACCTTCCCGTCGAACCGGGGGTGGCCGGCACCAGGCTCACCGTCTGGGCGGCACTCCCCAATGGCAGACGTGTCCCGTGTTTCGCCCGGTGCGTGATCGGCACGCCGAAGCCGGACCAGCCCTGGTGGCGCGCGCTGGCCGACAAGGTCGGACTCGGCAGCCCTGTCGGCCCGGCGACGGCGGATGCGCTTGGGCCAGCGGGCCCGCCGGCAGCATCCGCGGCCGACCTGCTTCGGGCGGGCCTCGACAACTTCCTGGCGACCAACGAGCTGCTCGACCTGACTCCGAGCGGGCCCCCTCTCGTGAGCGTGGTGGTGGTCCTGCTCAATCGGGCGCCGCTCACCTTCGGGTGCCTCACAGCGCTCCTCGCCGCATCGCCTCCCTGGGTGGAGCTCGTCATGGTGGACAACGGGTCCACCGACTCGACCTCTCGGTTGCTGCAGAGGGTACGCGGTGCGACGATCGTGCGCAACGAGCGGAACCTCGGATTCGCCGCCGCGGTGAACCAGGGGGCCCGTGCCGGGAGCGGGCAGTACCTGCTCTTGCTGAACAACGATGCGCAACTGCTGCCAGGCAGTCTGGAAGCGGCGCTCCGGCGCCTCGAGACGCGCTCGGATGCGGGGGCCGTCGGCGGGCGGCTCGTCTGGCCCGACGGCCGGCTGCAGGAGGCCGGCAGCGTGGTCTTCGACGACGGAACCTGCCGCGGATACGGCCGGGGCGCGCGAGCGCTCGACGGGGAGTACATGTTCGCCAGGGACGTGGACTTCTGCTCGGGCGCCTTCCTGCTGACGGCCCGGCAGACGTTCATGGAGTCCGGCGGATTCGACGAGGTGTTCAGCCCGGCGTACTACGAAGACGTGGACTACTGCGTCCGCCTTCGGGGTGCTGGGCGGCTGATCCTGTACGAACCGCGTGCCGCCGCCATCCACTTCGAGTTCGGGAGCGCCACGTCGGTGCCCGAGGCCCTCGAAGCGCAGGCCACTGGGCGGAAGCGATTCGTCGAGAAGCACCGCGATTGGCTACGCCGGCAGATGGCGCCCGGCAGCATCCTGCAGGCTCGCAGCCGTCGCGGAGAAGGGCTGCGAGTCGTCGTCTTCGACGATCGCGTTCCGCATCCAGAGCTCGGCTCGGGTCTCGGCCGCTCGGCCGCGCTGCTGCGGGCGCTCGTCGAGCTCGGCCATTTCGTGACGTTCTACCCGCTCGGCGTGACGGAAGAGGAATGGGGACGTGTCTACCACGTTCTGCCCGACACGGTCGAGGTGATGCTGGGCCGCGGGGCCGGCGGAGTCGGTGACTTCGTCCGGGAGCGCCGCGGTTACTACGACTGCACGATCGTCAGCAGGGCCCCCAACATGCGGCTGCTCCAGGCCGCGTTGCGCGCGCAGGGCGCGTGGCCTCCTTCCAAGGCCCTGATCTATGATGCGGAGGCGGTGGCGGCCTGCAGGGAGTTGGCGCGCCGCCGCGTGGCTGGAGAGCCGGTGCAGGCCACCGAGGCCGCACGACTCCTGTCCGAGGAACTGCAGCTCGGCGCGAGCGCTGGACTCGTATTCTCCGTGTCCGCACGCGAGCGGGAGCGGTTCGTGGAGGCCGGGATCGAGGATGTCCGGGTACTTTCCTACCCAATCGAGCCGACGCCGACGCGGGCGCCTTTCGACGAGCGGCTCGGACTGCTCTTCGCCGGGGGGTTCAGCGCGCCCTCCCCGAGCGCCGATTCCGTCACCTGGTTCGCCGCGCAGGTGCTCCCGAGGCTCAGAGCGGCAGCGGGCGCCGATCTGCGGTTCTGCGTCGCCGGCGCGACTCCTCCGCCCGAGGTGGCACGGTTGACCGGGCAGGGCGTCGATATCCTGGGGTGCGTCGAGGATCTGACCGCCCTCTACGACCGCTCGCGCGTCTTCGTCGCGCCGACCAGGTTCGCGGCCGGCATCCCCCTCAAGGTACTCGACGCGGCGGCGCACGGGTTGCCGGTCGTCTGCACGTCGCTGCTCGCAGACCAGCTCGGCTGGCGCGATGGGGAGCAGCTGCTGGTGGCCGACGATCCCGCCACGTTCGCGGACTGCTGCCTCGCGCTCCACCACGATGCGGCGCTCTGGCACCGGCTGCGCCGTGCGGCCCTCGACCGCATCGCTCTCGACTGTTCGCCCGAGGCTTTCCGCGACACCCTTCGTCAAGCCCTCACCTCCCTCATCACCTCGAGGGCACCGCGGTGAACCCGCCCAGCATCTCGGTCATCATCCCGTGCTTCAACCTCGGCCAGTACCTCGACGAGGCCGTCGAGAGCGTCCTCGCACAGACGCGCCAGGACTTCGAGATCCTGATCGTGGACGACGGCTCCACCGATCCCGGAACCGAGCGCCTGCTGGCCGGCTACGCGCGGCCGAAGACGAGGGTCTGGCGAACCACGAACCGAGGCCTCGCTGCCGCCCGGAACTTCCTCATCGAGAGAGCGACCGCCAAGTACTTGTGCGCGCTCGATGCCGATGACAGGCTCCACCCGCAGTACTTCGAGAGGGCGCTGGACGCCTTCGCGTCCGACCCGGGGCTCGCCTTCGTCTCGAGCTGGGTCCAGATGTTCGGCGAAGAGGACACCGTGTGGCGCCGGGACCGCTGCGACCTCCCGGCGCTGCTCGCGGAGGACACGGTGATGACGGCGGCGCTCGTCCGAAGGGACGCCGTCGTCGCGCTCGGCGGGTACGACGAACGGATGCCCCACCAGGGCGACGAGGACTGGGACCTCTGGATCCGCCTGGTGCGGGCCGGCTGGCGCGGGACGATCCTGCCCGAGACCCTTTTCTTCTACCGCAGGCGCCCAGGGTCGATGAGCACGTGTTGCACGCGCGGCCAGGTCCACCTCGATCTCGTGCGCTACCTGGCGCGCAAGCACGCCGACGCCTACCGCGAGCACCTGCGCGAGGTGCTCCTCTCGCAGGATCGCCGCATCGCCGGCCTGCTTCGGGCGACCGATGCCCTCGAGCGCGAGCGGGACGGCCAGCTGAGGACGACGCGGGCGGCCCTCGAGGCAGAGCTGGACCGCTTGAGCGCCAGGCTGGCCAGCGTGTCGGAGCGACGCCAGGGGCTATGGGACCTGCAGGAGGAGTGCGAGCGGCTTCGCGCCGAGGTGGCGGCCCTGCGCGGCTCGCTCACCTGGCGGCTCACGGCCCCGGCACGCGCCGCCTACGACCTGATTGCGGCCCCGTTCCGGCGGAGTCGCCCGTGACGCCCGCACCGGTTGCCGTCGTCATCACCTGCTACAACCTGGGCCGCACGCTCCGGGAGGCCGCCGCCAGCGTCCTGTGGCAGACCCGCCCGCCGGCGGAGTGGCTGATCGTGGACGACGGCTCGGACGACCTCTACACGCTCCAGGAGGAGGTGAGGCTCCAGGACGAGGGCTGGCGGATACTCCGCACTCCGAATCGCGGCGTCTCCGCCGCGCGAAACGCGGGCGTGCGGGCTACCTCTTCTCCCTGGCTGGTGCTGCTGGACGCGGACGACGTGTTGGAGCCCTCGTACCTGGAACGGATGCTGGCTCGGGCCGAAGAGGACCCGGCGCTGGACTTCGTCTCGTGCTCGATGCAGGCGTTCGGTGCGTCGGCCTACGTGTGGCGCCCGCCGGATCCCGGCATCCCCGACTCCTGCATCTGGGGTGTCGTCCACAACTCCTCTCTCTTCGCGCGGAGGATCTGGGAGACCGTGGGCGGTTTCGACGAGGCGCCCGGGCCGGAGCGCGAGTCGGACTTCTGGATGAGCGCGCTCGAGCACGGCTTCCGGGGAGCGGTCGTCGACGAGCCCCTGCTCCGGTACCGCGTTCGTGAGGCCTCCCTGTATCACCAGGCAATCGACCCGGCCGCGCACGAGCGGCTGATGGAGGCGTTCTACCGCAACCACTGGCACGCGGTGAGCCGTCACGCCGAGGAGATGCTGGTCGGCAAGGAGGCCTTCCTGCTCTCGCTGAGCGAACATCTGGCTCACGTGTCGGGGGAGGTCGGCCGGCTGCGAGGTGAGGTGGATCGGCTGCGGTCGAGGATCGCCGACTCCGTGGGGGAACTGCAGCAGCTCGGCGAGCCGCCCTTCGACATGGGCGAAGCGCGTCGCACGACGCCCGTCAGCGCGAGGTGGGGCGTCGAGCGGGGGACTCCCATCGACCGCGTGTACATCGAGCAGTTCCTCGAGCGGCACAAGGGCAACATCCGCGGGAGGGTCCTCGAGGTCAAGGACCCCGGCTACACCCTCCGGTTCGGCGGCGAGGCGGTCACCGCCTGCGATGTGATCGACGTCGATCCGCTCAACGCGCGCGCCTCCATCCACGCCGACCTGTCCCGCGCCGGCGCCATCCCGGCCGAGGCCTACGACGCGTTCGTCCTCACGCAGACACTGGGCCTCGTCTACGACGTCCCCGCCGCGCTCCGCCACGCATTCCGGATCCTGAAGCCCGGCGGCGTGCTCTTGTGCACGGTCCCGGCGGCCGGCCGCCTCTCGCACGAGGACCGGGGACTGGACGGCGATTACTGGCGGTTCACCGAGGCCTCGCTGCGCCGACTCTTCGCGGAGGTCTTCCCTCTGGAGGCGATCGAGATCACCGGGTTCGGCAACGTGCTCGCCGACGCCGCGTTCCTGTATGGCCTCGCCGCCCACGAGCTGTCTCCCTCCGAGCTGGCCGCAACCGACCCGTGTCTTCCGCTCGTCTACGGCGTCCGCGCGGTGAAGCCGCGCGCGGCCGGCGGGGCCAACCCGGGAGCTGCTCCCTTGCCCGGCGCCGAAGCGAGCGAGCCGGCCGGCCCGCACGCCCGGACCCGGAGCCGGCGCGGCGTGATCCTCGCCTACCACCGCGTCTCGTCGGCGGGGGGCGCCGCGCCGCGCGCGGTTTCGACGCCGGCCTTCCGCGCGCAGATGACCTTCCTCCGCGAGCACTGCCGGCCGCTGCCGCTCGCGCGGCTGGCCGATGCCGTTCGCGACGCGGACGTGCCTGATCGCGCGGTCGCCGTCACCTTCGACGACGGGTACCTCGACGTGCTGACCGGGGCCGTGCCGATCCTGGTCGAGTGCGAGGTGCCAGCCACCGCCTTCGTGACCAGCGAGGGCGGGCAGCCCGGGTACGAGTTCTGGTGGGATCTGCTGGATCGAATCTTCGCTCCGGGCAACGCGCTTCCCTCGGAGCTGGTGCTACCCACGGCGGGGATTCACGAGGCCTCCCTTGCAGACCCGCCTGCCAGGGCTGCGCTGCGCCAGCGCCTGACCGAGATCCTCTACGCGCTTCCGGAGGTGCCGCGAAAGAGGCTGGAGCGCGAGCTGGCGGAGTGGGGCGGCGCGGAGGCGGGTCCCGAACGGCCCGCCATTCTGAACCTGGAGGGGATTGCGCGGCTGGCTGCAACGCCCGGCATCACGATCGGTGCGCACGGAGCGCGTCATCTCTGCCTGCCGCTTCACGACGAGGACGTCCAGCGTCGTGACGTGGAGGAGAACAAGCGCCTGCTCGAGAGGATCGCCGGGTACCCGGTGACCTCCTTCGCCTACCCCTTCGGCGAACGCAGCCCGGCGACGGTACGCATCGTCCGCGAAGCCGGCTTCACGATCGGCGTCACCGTCGATGGCCGCGCCGCAACCGGCGGCATGCCGCGGCTGCTGTTGCCGCGGTGCGAGGTGCCGCCAGGGGACGACGCCGGCTTCAAAGCCTGGCTCTGGGGCCTGTTCGACGCCCGCGACTGATGCCCACCGGGCGCACGATCGAGCTCGCCGTCCCGCGCGGGGAGCGCCGGGGCCTCAGCTGACCGGCCCCGGCGCGGCGGGCGGCGGCGGCGGGGCCGCGGTTCTCTCCAGCTCCTCCACCCGCACGCTCACTCCCTTGGCCTCGACCGCATCGGGTGCGATGGCCAGGAACTCGCGGTAGGCGGCAACCGCCGCCGCGGCCTCGCCGCGCTTCTCCTCGCTGATGGCGAGGGCGAGGTGGAAGCTCGCATCGTCGGGCTTCGCCTCGATCGCCTCGCGGTACTGCGCCGCCGCTTCCTCGTCCCGGCCCGCGCGGTGGAGCGCCTGCGCCAGGTTGAAGAGGGTGGCGTAGTCGCCGGGGAACAGCTTGTCGGCGGCGCGGTAGTCGGAGATCGCCCCGCCCCAGTCGCCGAGCAGGCCGCGGCAGCGCGCCAGGTTGAAGCGGTAGGCCCACCGCCCGGCGTCCAGCGCGACCGCCCGCTCGAGCAGCGGCAGCGCGTCGATGGGGCGGCCGAGCCGAATCAACACCTGCCCCGCGTTGCTGTGCGACTCGGCATCGCTCGGGCGATCGGCAATCTGCCGCTCGAACATCTCGAGGGCGTGCTCGAGCTCTCCCCTCGAGTAGGCGAGCGTGCCGGCCGTCGCCGCGTCGATGAACGGCAGCTCGGTGGGCACCTGCTCGCCCGGCACGAAGGTCCGCGGCGAGGTGGCCCGCAGCATCGCGGCCAGCGGGCCCTCCTTCGCTGCTGCCGCCGCCGCCGGCGAGACGTTGGCCGAGGGGGCCGGGCCCCAGACCCAGCCGGTCAGCAGCAGGACGAGGGCCGCGGCCGCGGCGACGGCCGCCTGGCCGTACCGACGCGCCTTGGTCCCTCTTTGAAGATCGGCTCGGTCCCTCGTGGCACCTCGCCGCCCGCCGGGGCGCGGGGCGCCGAGCGCGACCGGGCGGGGATCGCGGCTCCGGCACCGCGGGCACTTCTCGTACCGGGAGTGGTACCGGATCCCGCACCGCCCGCACCTGACCGCGCCGCTCATCGCCGGATCTCCCGCCAGGAGAGGATGCGCACGCCCACCTGGCCGACGCCGTTGTTGAAGTCGTTCGGGTCGCCGTATGCCTCCACCTTCGAGCCGCCCGCACCGGAGGTGGCGAAGTAGAGGTGCTGGTCCACGACGAAGGGTGCCGTCGCGCGCCCCGCCCCCGTCTCGAACAGGACGGACGCCGTGCCGCCGCCTCCCTTCTTCCCGCTGCTCACGCCGGTTCCCAGGTAGGCGCCGGTGCCTTGGTACGTCAGCGCGTACAGGTTGTGCATCGTGTCCACCGGCGAGCCCGCGAGGTCCGTCGAGCACGCAGGCGCGACGTCCACCGTCGTCGTGAAGAACACGATCTCCCCCGCGACGGCGGGGGAGGTGGATGGCCGCTCGCCGACGGGCAGCCCCCCCAAATCGGTGACCGGCGCCATCTCGATGGGGTCGAACGAGTCGGAGAACACGCCGTTGACGTCCTGCACGCCGAAGAGCTTGAACTCGCCGATTCCGCCCGACGAGGAGGGCGAGGTCGGGAGGAGATCGCTACCCGTCATGAAGAAGATGTACCGGTAGGCCGAGCCGACGTACATCAGGGCGGACGAGGCGTAGATCGGCTGGTCGGTCGTCTTGATCACGCGGGGAATCTTGATCTCTCCCGTGGCGTCGAACTCGAAGCGGTAGTACCTTCCGTCGAGATCTCCCATGTACGCCCACCTGGCCATGTACGAGCCGTAGTTGCCCGTCACCGTCGGGTCGGCCTGCAGCGCGTTCTTGGGCGACGGGCTGCCGTCGCCCACGTCGTAGCACCCCATCCCGGTGCAACCGTTGCCCCCCGGGTTGCCGAGGAGCTTCCCGGTGTCCATCCGGATGAGGTAGAAGGCGTGGCCGGCGCTGGCACCGCCGCGGCCGGCCAGCACGGTTTCGGCACCGAGCGGGTAGTACCCGGAGCCGACCATCGCAACGTTCACGCTGCGGTCGGTGTTGAGCGCGCCAACCGCGGGGTCCGACCAGGTCTGGCCGACGGTCTTCTCCGCCGCAGTCGCGCTGGCCCTCAGCTCGCCGTAGACCCGGTAGACGCTGCCGGGCGTTGCGTCGGTCGGCGTCCCCGAGGGAGTGCCGGTCGAGGTGAGCCAGATATCCTGGCGGACGCTCGTGTCGAAGCTGCGATAGTCGGGGAAGGCCCACTTGAACTGGACGCGGCTCGGGCTCGCAAACGAGGCGAGCACCCCCTCGTAGTCGTCGCTGTCGGGGGGCGGCCCGCCCATGCCGGCCTCGGTCACGTCGAACGTCTGGTAGAAGGTGCCGCCGGGCCCCTCGCCGATCACCAGGTAGCTGCGCCACTCGCCGCCCGTCTTGATCTCGGCGATCTTCGGCGACTGGTCCATGTAGTAGTTGAACTGCTCCATGGGCTGCCCCTGCTCGTACATCGCGCGGAGCTTCGGCAGGAGGTTGTAGGGGATGAAGGCCCACACCTCGTAGCCGGTCCGTGCGTCGATCGCGTGGAGCATGCCGTCGTTGGCGCCGATCCAGATGATCGTTCGACGGTCCTTGTGGTCGCCCGCGTAGGTGCCGGTCGCGTCGGTGCGCCCGTAGTCGTCGTCGGGCGGCGGGTCGAGCGACGGCGGGTCCATGATCGCCGGGGTCGAGCCGATCACGGCGCCCAGGGGCTGCCGGCGGACGTAGCCGATCAGGTCTCTCGCCTCAACGTTCGACGTGTTGAGGGGGGTCGCGTTGTTGGTCGGTCCGAGGAACGGCGCGATCAGCCAGTGGTTCTCGGGCGTGAACGCCACCATCCCCGCCGTGGGGATGTAGGTGTAGATGTTGCGGGAGTCCGGGTTCCTCGGCACCCTCGCGAGGTTCGCCAGCTCGGGCCTTCCATCGAGGTCGGGCCACAGGGGCGTGCCGTCCTTGGTGAAGGTGTAGCCGGACGGCTTGGTGCTGTCGGGGATCGGCTTGAACACCCGGAAGGCGCGCAGGCGGCCGTAGAAGCCCGGCCCGTCCGGGAAGGCGTGCGCGTCAGCGAGGCCGAGCCCGAAACCCGCGGTGAGCATGAAGTTGTTGCGCTGGGGGATGACGTCCCCGGTGGCCGTGTAGACGGTGTGGTTCACCAGCAAGGTCGCCGTCGAGTCGCTGGCCTCCTCGAGGTTCACCGTGCCGACCACGGGGCTCACCGGGAAGTACTCGCTGGACCGGCGCTCGGTCTGCGCGTTGAAATCGGGGGGGCGACTGAAGCCGGCCTGGAGGGCGAGGTTGACCGCGCGCGCCACGCCGGGGCGGTTCCAGGCGCGGATGAGCACGCCGCCGCTCGAGTCGGCGATGGTCTGCAGCTGCACCTGGTCGGCCGCGTAGTTCGGCGACTGGGGGTTCGGGCGCACCCAGACGACGAAGATCGGCACCTTGTGGCCGCCTCCTGCCGCGAGCGCCTTGAACTCCGCCGCCTTGGCCGAGGGGTCGGCATGGTGGTCGCGGCCTCCCGTCACCAGCACCACGACCGTGTTGCGGCAGTTCGAGCAGGCGGTGTCGTTCACGATGGCGCTCGACGCGGCCGACTTGACGTCGCCGAGCAACTGCGTCAGCGGCCGGTCCTCGAAGCCCTGCGTGTCGAGCCCGGCCGGGATCAACAGCGGGTTGGTGTCCGCCCCGTTGGTCGTGTCGGTGCCAAGGACGTTGAGAACGCTCTGGGCGGTCCCCGCGGCCGGCGGCACCAGCGTCGAACTGGTGCTGAGGCCCGTGGAGTTGAGGCCGGCCACGCTGGTGGCGAAGATGCCGAGCAGGCCGCCGCCGTCGCATGCGCCCGTGTCGGCGATGCCGGCCAGCGGCGAGCCGGACGGCACGACCACCGGCGCGTCGCAGGTCGTGCGGCGGGCGGGCTGGTTCTGCCGCAGCTTGTAGAGGCCCCACCTGAAGTTCGCGCCGCGGTTGTGCTCGACGGCGTCTCGGATGCCGAGCCGAGCCATGTCGTAGCGGGTCTGCCTCCAGAACCGGGCGTAGTTGGGGTCTTGATCGGAAACGGCCTCGATCGCGTCAGCGGTGTACTTCTGCGTCGGGTCGGGCATCGTCGTGCTGAACTGCAGGTTCCTGTAGATGCGCCGGTAGTAGGTGGCCCCGGGCGGCAGGTTCAGGGCCGCCCGCAGCTCGTGCGAGGCGTCCGACACCCGGTAGGTGGCGGTGTCGTAGACGCTGCCGTTCGGCCACTGGTCGGCGTCGCCGGCCCACCCGTCGTTCAGCATCTGGAACGAGGTGTCCATCACCACGATGAGGGTCGGCGGGACGCGCTTGGCGAACAGCAGCGGATCGAGCTGCGCGTGCGCAAGCGCCGGCCAGGACAGCATCGCGAGCGCCACGAGCGCCGCGAGAATGGCAGGCCAGTACGAGGTTCGCGCGTTGGTGCGGGTGGTTGTTCGGTTCACGGTTGCCTCTGTCGCTTGCACAAATGGGCGCCTACTGCACGACCAGGCCGCCGCCGCCTCCGCCGAGGTCCATCCTCATCTCGGTCAGGCCCGAGCCGGGCGTCTGCACGGCGGCTTTCCGCGCGCGCTGGTTCCACTCCTCCTGGCCGCGCTGGGCGATGTAGCCCCGCTCGATCTCGGTGGTGGATGTGCGCGCCACGGTCACCTCGACCACCTTGTGCGCGCCGCCGACGCCCCAGGCCTCGGCGTGCAGCGTGAGCACCCCGTTGGTGTCGATCTGCGGGTTGCCGTCCGACTCGGAGGGGTCGTCGCCCACCAGCACCATCACGTA
>Ga0116148_1001044_pt1 | contig 31538 bp, 28 predicted proteins | sample AD_UKC055_MetaG_FD_89786 | JGI IMG/M metagenome (GOLD analysis project Ga0116148, IMG submission 89786) | Active sludge microbial communities of municipal wastewater-treating anaerobic digesters from USA - AD_UKC055_MetaG | ecosystem: Engineered > Bioreactor > Anaerobic > Digestate | place: USA...
CCATGAAGTATTCGGGACTCAAAAACTCCTGGCACATGCAGCGGAAGATGCAGGACTTGCTCCAAAGGGAAGCATTAAGCGGGAAGATATTAAAACTAATGTTGCCGGCATTAATCACTTTACCTGGATCGATAAAGCATCATGGCGCGACGTCGACTTGTTTCCGGTATGGGATGCTTTTGTACAAAAATATTATCAGGACGGCTACGATGAGGGCGGCGACAGCAACTGGTTGAATAACTTTTTTTCCTCTATGGACCGTGTAAAAATGGATCTTTATAAGAGGTACGGACTCATTGCAGCCGCGGGAGACCGGCATCTGGCAGAGTTCTGTCCTCCTTCCTGGTACCTTTCGAGTCCAGAACAGGTAAAGGAGTGGAAGTTCACACTCACACCGGTTAATTTTAGAATAAATATGCGCGAGGATTTGAAGAAAAAAAGTCTTGCCTATAAAGAAGGCAAAGAGAAGATGGAAATATCAGACTCTGGAGAGGAGGGCATAGTCCTTATGAAGGCTCTTCTCGGGCTGGGCGATATTGTAACTAATGTTAATCTTCCTAACCGCGGTCAAATGCCGGGGTTCCCTCTGGATGCTGTCGTTGAGACCAATGCTGTTTTTTCGCGCGACACTGTAAATCCTGTTGCGGCAAAGGCATTCCCGCAGTCTTTACATTCGCTGACTATGGTTCATGTCGGAATACAGGAAGGAATTGTTGAAGCCGCATTCGAAAGGAATTTAGAAAAAGCCTTTTTGGTTTTCCTAAATGATCCTCAAATTCACAAGCTTAGTATTAACGAGGCAAGAGCTTTATTTGATGAAATGGTCGAAAAAACAGTACCAAAAAAATTCGGTTATAAGTAATTACATTAAAGAGAGGGATTCTGACCCTCTCTTAATTACTGAAGGAACCATAATGAGTTTTTGACGGGATGAAGATGAGTCTTCTATTTTTTTAATGAGAAGTTCAAATCCTGTTCTTCCCATTTCGGTCAAGTCTACGCTTGCAGATGTTATATCTATACCCAGCAGGCGCAGTGTTTGGACTTCGTCGAAAGAAACAAGGGAAATATCTTTCCCGATTTTTAGTTTTTGCTGATGTATGCATTTTATTGCGGTCATAGTAAGAAGGCCGTTACAGGTAATGATCGCAGTCGGACGATCGGGGCTTGTCAGGACGGATGAAAGGATTGGAACGGCAATATCGGTGTCGGTGTAGCTGGCAAAGATAATCTGTTCCGGGGAAAAGGGAAGATCGAATTCCCTAAGAGCATTTTTAAAAGCTGTTACACGTTTTTTTGTGACGCTTGAATCTTCTTCCCCTGCTATGAGTACAATTTTTTTATGACCGCTTACAGCGAGTGTTTCTGTTAAAAGAACCATACCTGCTGTATCATCAAGGAAAACGCCGTCGAGTGTAACTCCGCGGATTTCTTTGTCGATGAGGACTATGGGTGTTTTAGCACTTAGAAGAAGATCTTTTAGCCCTTCATCGCGGTCGCCGCGGCTTGAACTCATGAGGATAATACCGTCGACCTTTTGAGTGATTGCTTTATCTAAATAAGCAATTTCGTCTGAGGAATTATCCTGCGTATCAAATAAAAGAACATCGTAGGATGCAAGGTGGGCATTTCGGGTAACACCGCGGATAATTTCGCCGTAAAATGGATTGTGAATATCGGGGAGTATGAGCGCTAACGTTTTATGGGGAGCGGGAGCATAGTACTTATAGTTATTTTTGTTTTCTTCAAGAAACTGAATAACTTTCTCCCGTGTTTCGGGTTTTACAGCATTGCTGTTATTTATAACTCTGGAGATTGTAGCAACAGATAGATTGGTTCGATCTGCAATTTCTTTAATTGTCATTTTTCCCGCCTGTTTTGTTATAATCATTACAAAACAGGGTTAAGTTGTCAATAAGATTTTTGCAGGTAAAGAGTTTTTTTTTAAAAAGAAGCTGTTTTATATAAAAAAAGGATGGAATTGTTGCAAATGAAATGCATAGACAGAAAAAAAATTGTAGACGCAAATAATCCGGTTCACTGTTGCATTAATTATGAGGCTCCTCTAAGCGTCGGGAACGGCAGCTTTTGTTTTACTTCTGATATTACCGGGTTTCAAACGCTTGGTTCTGCTTATACTCAGCATGAAGTGCCCTTATGCACTATGTCATCATGGCTGTGGCATACAGAACCTTTTAGTTCAATCAAATTTTCTCCGTCCCGTGATGAATTGATGATGACTGAATATAAAACTGTCCGGGGTGTTCAAAGATATGCAGTGAATAAGTTTCCCGGCAATGAAAAAATTTATGACTGGTTCAGGGAAAATCCGCACCGTCTGAATGCAGGCTGTATTGCATTAAAGGACGATGGAAAAAATATACGCGCAGAGGAATTAACAAATATTTATCAGGAACTGCTTCTATGGGAGGGATGCATTAAAAGCATTTTTACCTACAAAGGAATTGAGTATGCTGTTTTTACGGTTTGTGATGATCAAACTGATACAGTCTCTTTCTCTGTTTCATCTCGTGATCCGGAAAGCTTATGCTCTGTCCCTGCCGGCAGTTCAATATCAGTTGAAGTCTCTTTTCCAATTTTTGCTTATGTATACAACACCGAGTCCTCCGAAAAGAGATGGCATGATGTTGTCAAAGGCAGGCTTAAGCGAAGGATGATTTAATAGAGGACTAAGCTGTACAAAGAGGAGTACGCCAAGAGATATTATGATTGTTGTAATAATGGAAGCTGTAGCAATAGCAATGGTGGACGTAATTTCTGCTTCTTCTGTTTCAGCCTTGTATCCGGCGCTTTCCATGGCATTAAGAGCTGCGGGAACTTTGAGTCCTGTAACATTGCCGGTTACGAAGGAAAGGTATGTTCCTCCTGTCCCCAGCATGGGGGTAAAGGTAATTATTTCAATAATACCTACTGTCCAGTAGATCGGCGCGACGCCGAGGAGTCCCTTAAAAACAGGAAGAAAGCCCGGCCATGCATTGTATTTAACACAGACGGCGATCGGTACAAAGAGTATTAAGCAGACTGCACTCCAAATCCAGATTTTTCCGCGGCGGTGGGTTAACTCGTTATATTCAGTAAAGTTCATAGAATTCCTTCCTTTTTTTATACAAATAGCGGGGCAGCAATGACAGAAAAAGTCATTGAGATGAGCATAGAAAAGGGCAGCGCATAGTTTTCAAGCCATTTCCATCCTGCCTTTTTTACGAGCAGACCGCAGATGATCATAACAAGGGCGGAAACTGCAAGAACTGCAACAGGTAAAAGACCGGGAATCCCCTGTCTAACACGTGAAAAAACCATGCCGGAAAAGGCCGATATCATTCCCATAAAAAGGCTCGTCATAAAAATGTTTCCCCACGCCGAATCTTTAGACTTAATATTGAGTACGCCCTTTTGAATTTTTTTTATGAGCAGGGGTGTACAGATAACGCTGGGGAGAATCCCTAATGTCATTACCCAGACAATTGCAGAGTAGTTTTCGGCCTTGGTTATTGTTTCAGAAAGCGATATGCCCATTGCCTGTGCCGTAGATGTTGCTGCCGGAAGCTCATAGGTAATGGCTCCGATTACGCTTAGACGAATCCATGGAAGCGGGAGCCCTAAAAACTTTGCGAGGGTTATGACCCCAAGCAAAATCGAGACCGCGGGGGCAATGGTAAAAAGCGCTGTAGAACCTATTGTTCGTAATACAATTCTTTTGTCCATTCCAATTGCATTTGCTCTTTTCACAGCATGAATAAGGAAAAAAAGTGACTGTGCTAAAATAAAAGCAATGACAATAAAAGCCAGTCCGTATATAAAAGGACTGTCGGGATTAAATTCAGAAGTACTCATGTTTATGATTATATCATAAAACGCGGGGCTCACGGCAATAAAAAAAGGCTGAACTTAAGAGTTTATTATGAGGCTTATTATAGTAGAAACTGATGAACATAGAACCATTACCGTTAAGGCCGATACTGCCGTAACTGTGCGTTTTTTTAGAAACGGGAGTGCTTTAGCAGCCGAGTTTCCTTGAATAACGGAGTTTTTCAATATTAGTAGAATTATACCTTTCAAATAAAGTACCGCTGATAATAAGAGTATCCAAAATCCGGTTCCTATGCCGGTGCTTGTCATCGTGAACCAGCCCAGTTTTTTATAGTCGAGGAAAAAATAATAAGTAGGAAGCGATCCGCTTTGCTCATAAACGGTAAATGCAAAAACTAAATATATAAGAGGCATAACGAGAACAGTCCAGAGGGATTTTAAACTTATCGAAAATTCGTTATCAAATAGAAGAAAATCCGCCATCGCAAGTATGGGGGTAATACTGTGAAGAAAAATATTAGAAGGAGAAAGAATGTATGATGAATCGAGAATGGGGGCGAGGAGGACTGCAAAAACAAGCCATGTTAAAAGTATGGATGAGGTAAACATAAATTTAATAAGATAAAGCAGGCGATTTTTTTTAATTCCGGCTGCATTCATAATAAAAAAAATAATGCAGATTAATGAGATCCAAATGTTACTTTGAGCGGTAAAGGCTCCATAAATTGAATGCATAAAACCGCCGCTGGAGGAATATCTATGGAGTGATAATCCTAAAACGCATGAAGCAAGAACTAGAAATTTTACTATTGCTGAAAAAACGGCTTTTTTCGTCATGAACTAAATTAACTCCATCTTCTATAAAATATAAAATAAGTCTAATCTAAAAAGAGTATAATTGCAAGAAATTTCTATCATTTTGAGAGAATATAGTTTATAGTACTAGATAAGGAGTTCAATAGCATGAAAAAGTCAGGTTTTGTTATTTTATGGTTTTGTTTCCCCTTCTTTCCTTCGTTTTTATATATGAGCAGTGCAGGTTCCTCATGGGGTGTGTATCCGCTTTCTATTGCACTCGGTGTCTATTCGTATACTCTGCTTGCAGGGCAGCTTTTCCTTATTTCCAGACCTCTTTGGCTGCAGAGGATTTTATCAGTTAAGGAAATTCTTACACTGCATTCCGCAGTCCCTCTCATAGTGTTGGCATTATCGCTTGTCCACCGTTTTCTTAAGGAAAGTGCAGGATTTTCTTTGGAAACAGCACAGGCTATTATAGGCCTTGCATCCTGGTTTTTCCTGCTTCTGGTTATTGTTGCAGCTCTTCTTCTTCTTGCAAATACTTTCATAACAAAAAATAAATTTATGAAAAACATTAAAGATCGAGTATATTCTGCTTTTAAGCTTTCATATTCAAAGGTAAGAGCTTCCCATAATATGACAGTTTTGCTCGCAGCCGTACTTTGCGTTCATGTTTTTCTTTCTTCATTATCTGATGTTTCTTTTAACCCGGCTGGAACTTTTGTACTTTTTGCCTGGACCTTGTTTTGTTTTGTTTCCTATATAGTGTATAGAATCCGGGGTAGAAAATAGTTTTATAAAAAGAAATAAACAGGAGATTTGCTATGAAAAAAATTGTTATGGGTATTCTAACTCTGCTTATGATGTTCTGTCTTACGGCACAGGTTCTTCCTAAGGGGCAGGATACTCCTGTCAGCGACGGAATCATAGCTCCGGGAGAGTATCCTCTTGTAAGGGCTGCCGGAAATACTGATATTGGTATTGCCCTCTCCTCCGACAGCGCAATTCTTTATCTCTCGATTACAGCTCCGGCAGAAGGCTGGGTTTCGCTTGGTTTGGGTTCCTTAAAAATGAATGGAGCTTTTATGGTTTTTGCATTTGATAATAAGGGTAAGACCTCAATTACGGAGGAAACCGGCAAGGGTAAATCACATAGCATAAATAAATCAAATGTTCTTATTTCTTCTGCTGTAAAAGAAGCTGATGGAAAAACTGTACTTGAATTTGCAGTAAAAAGTGCAGAATATGTGAAAAACGGCAAGCTTGATCTTATTGCAGCCTTTGGGAAACGCGACTCGCGAACTGCCCTTCACGCATGGAAAACGTCACTTACTGTGCAAATACAGTAAAAATTTCCTATTGCCCAAATTATTATATCAATGTACCATAGCGTGTAATTCCGGTTACATCATTTTTTTTCTCTGGAGGAAAATCAGTATGGAAAGACTGGTTGGCACCATTTCGCGCGGTATTCGCGCGCCGATTATTAGAAAAGGCGATGATATAATTGATATTGTTGCAGAAAGCGCATTAGCAGCGGCAAAGAATGAGGGTTTTGAAATACGGGACAGAGATGTTGTCTCTGTAACAGAGGCTGTAGTAGCCCGTGCACAGGGTAATTACGCATCTATCGACGATATTGCTTCGGATATCCGCTCAAAATTTGACTCGGATGAAATTGGTGTTATTTTTCCAATACTCAGCCGCAACCGTTTTGCTGTCTGCCTCCGCGGCATCGCCATGGGTGTTAAAAAAATATATCTGATGCTCAGCTATCCTTCAGATGAGGTCGGTAACCAGCTGGTAGACCTTGATCTGCTTGATCAAAAAGGGGTAAATCCGTGGAACGATGTATTATCAGAAAAGAAATACCGCCAGCTGTTCGGCTTTGTTAGACATCAGTTTACCGGCGTTGATTACATTGAATATTATAAAGAATTAATACGCGAAACCGGCTGTGAAGCAGAAATTATTCTTGCAAATGACTGCAGAGCAATTCTTCCCTATACCCAGAATGTTTTGTGCTGCGACATTCATTCAAGAAAAAGAACACAGCGGCTCTTAAAAGCAGCAGGGGCAAAAAAAGTATACAGCCTAGATGCAATACTAAATAAATCTGTTAATGGAAGCGGCTGGAATGAACAATACGGTTTATTGGGCAGCAATAAAGCTACCGAAACTACTGTTAAACTTTTTCCGCGCGAATGCAAACCCGTGGTAGACGGTATTCAGAAAAAAATATTTGAAAAGACGGGCAAACATATAGAGGTTATGATTTACGGAGACGGTGCTTTTAAGGATCCGGTAGGGGGAATATGGGAACTTGCAGATCCTGTTGTTTCTCCGGCTTTTACAGAAGGTCTTGAAGGACAGCCTCATGAGGTAAAACTTAAGTACCTTGCAGATAATCAATTTGCAGATCTTTCCGGTCAGGCTCTTAAAGACGCAATATCGGGGTATATAAAAGAGAAGGATCTAAGCTCTGTCGGGACTATGGTAACGCAGGGAACAACTCCGCGCCGTCTGGTTGACCTTGTAGGTTCTTTAAGCGATTTAACGTCGGGAAGCGGTGATAAGGGCACTCCCATTGTTTTAATTCAAGGCTACTTCGATAATTATACAAATTAGTAAGGAAGGCTGCTTGAATCTGAATCTTTTTCGGCTTCAAGCAGTTCCGGCGGAACGTCGACCTCCTGTACCGATTCAAGTGTTTCTGCTTCCTGTAGTAAATCATTTTCAGTAACTTCCGGTAGTTCGTCTTCTTTTTTACTGATTTCTTTCGGCATATTTTTTAAAGCTTCATTGCAGTCCTGTTCTATAAAAATCTGTAAAACACTCTGAATATAGGCTCTAATCTTATTTTTTTGATGGTTCTCAAGAGTGGGCGGGAAAAGAATTATATAGAGTGTTCTGTCGCCCATCGGTCTCATTCCAAAGACTATGAGGTTTGTGCGTAGGAGGCTGGCTCTAAGTTTTAACTGAACATCTTCTATAAGTGTATTTTTTTTAACCAGCGGATCCGGATTTAGAATGCAGGAAAATCCGATGACGCTGATGTCGAGAATTTTTCCGGTAACGGTAAGTCTTCCATGAGTAAAATTAAAACTGGTCAGGGTATCTGTTGAGCAGTCTGCACGAACATACTTACGCCTGCCCTTCGCTTCGTTTGCCTTAAGTGTAGCAAGGAGAATTTTTATACTTTCATCTCTTCCAAGTTTGAGCTTAATGTACCCGCATTGAATCCCAATATCCATGAGGTATTTTTTCTGCAGCCGGTCGTTATTGTTGTAGGAAACTATACCAATGCCCACTCCTGAAAATTTTGGCTCCCTCATAATTTTTCGGATCCATAATTCCCACTCGGGCTCTGTCATTCCTGTGTCAATATTAACGAAGCAGATTGAAGTAGGATACTTTTCGAGAAGTATTTCTGCTCTTTTAATATCTTTAATCATATATGTTTCGTATTCATTGTCTATGAGGCGGGTTATAAGTTCTTCTCTTACAACGCTGGGGGGGTAAACAAAAAAGACCTTTCGGCCCAAATCCTGGGGAGGTCCTCTTTTTTCATTTTCTGCAGATTCAGTATCCAAAATATCACCTTGATGTTTATTGCTCTCACCTCTATTATCAGGTACTTTAGCGAATTCATCAAGTAAAAAGTGAATAATATATATTGACTATTAGTGTATTAGTAGTATAATACACTAATGATGTGTAACTGATATATGAACGATTTGTTTATGTAAGAAATGAAAGTACATTAAATAATATAGGGAGCTCGAAAATTGAAAAAACGTATTGGTATAGTGTTGTTTCTGCTGGCTTTTACGCTATGTTTTGGTCAAATACAGGACTTAAGACAAATACTAGAGTCTGTTAAAGAAAAAAATCCGGATTATGTTAGTGCGATGATCTCCGCTCAGACAGCATTTGCAGAAGTTCAAGCGAATAGAAAGGAAAAAATATTTTCAGGTTCTGTGACTGCGCAGGGCGGGGTACAGGGTACAGCATTGTCTGATCCTGTCATAACTCCTGCCGCCGGTGCCGGAATAAATGCAGGGTTTCAGGCTCCTGCAGGTGCAAAGATTCAGGCAGGCTCTGAGTATTCAGTTTCCCTTGGCGAGAATATTAAGACAGACAATCTTGGTATCAGCGCATCTGCAAGTATTCCTGTCTTTGTTAACGGGAAATTTATTGATCAGTCTTTAACGGAGGCTGCGGTCTTTGTGAGCATTGAAGCTCCTTATGTCCAGGCAAAAACTGCAGCAGAAAAAAGACAATTGTCTGTATTGGATGCTGTATTACGGCTCGCCCTCGATGCTGAATCCCTTTCAAGAAAACTGCAGCTTGCTCAAAGACGGCTTGTTCTTGCAGAAAAAGAAGCAGAAATTGCAAAAATTCAATGGGAATCCGGCAACACCGGTTTTTCGGTGTTTGACAGTGCTCAAAAAGCCTGTGATGAGGTTAGAATATCGGTACAGGAATTACAATACCTTTTTAATCTATATTCAGTACGGCTTTCCGCTGCTACAGGAATAGAAGGTATAGACATATCCGGCCTTACTATTCCCCCTCACATTGAACCAGAAAAATTAAGAAAAATTTCCGGTACCCCGAGCGATATTCAGCTTTCAGAATTGCAGGTTACTGCTGCACGGATGAACAGCGTACTAACCGGGGCTCAGTATGCGCCTGTTCTTTCACTGTCCGGAAGAGCCGGGTTTCCAAATACCTTTGTAAAAACAGACGGACTGAATTCGGATCCTTCGTGGTCTGCTTCGCTTTCTGTTTCAATTCCTCTTCCTGCGGGTGCACAAAAGCTTAGAAAGGAAGCAGCACTTTTGAAGCAGGAAGCAGCTGTGCAGGAAGAATTATCAGCTAGACAGAACAGTACTCAGCAGGGGCAGAGTTTAATGGATGAATATGAGACATCATGTGAAAGAGAACAGCTGCGCTCCCAAATACTTGCGCAGACTAAGACCCGCTACAAAGAGGTTGAACGCGCCTATGAAACAGAAACAGCTACAGCACTTGATAAAGACAGGGCTCATCTTTCTGTTCTTGAGGCAGAATCTGCATTAAAAGATGAAGGAATTTCACGATTTAAAGCCGCATTATCGGTATATACGTATTTTGGGATGAATCCGGAAGACTTGTTCGGCATAAAACACACAGGAGAGACACATGAAGAAAGGTAAGAAAAGAGGGCTTACAATTGTAATTATTGCATTAGTGCTTATAGCAGGAGTGTTAGCTTTTATATTTATAAACAGAGCAAACAGCACATCTGTTATGTCTGTTCCTCTTTCATCTGTTGTAAAAGAATCATTGGAAGAGAAAATATCGGCATCGGGAAGTTTTCAAGCGGATTCATATTCCGTTGTTTCAAGTAAAACAAATGGTGTTGTCAAGGATGTTCTTGTTAAACCGGGTGACACCGTAAAAAAAGGGGATATTATTGCCCTTGTTGATGAGCAGGATGCACGGGAAGCTTTGACCTCGGCTCAAATTGCCCTCGAAGAAATAAGCAGATCCTTGTATCTTGAATTTTCAGCAATGCGGAGCGACATACAAAGAGCGTCTCTTGCACTGGATCAGGCGGCACGGGCAGCTGCGTCGGCAGAAAAACTTCGCGAAGTGGACGGTCTTGCAGAAGAAGATTATAAAAAAGTTCTTGAGCAGCAGAATTCTGCCAGGCTTGCATGTAGGAATGCCGAAGACCGTCTTCGTGTTGCACAGGGCTTGGGGTCAGATAAGACTCCGGTTCTTAATGCTCAAAAAGATGACGTCTTTATTAAGCAGACACCGTCGTACAAGCGGGCGCTTATTGCTGTAGAAGCTGCACAAAGAGCGCTCGAGGGCTGTGTTATTAAGGCTGAATCGGCCGGTGTTGTGACACAGATAGGTGCTTCGGTGGGAGACCGGCTGACTATTCAGTCTATAGTTGCAAAAATTGAGGATCTTTCATCGATTATTGCAGAAGTGTTTGTTGATGAAGTTGATATTGGTAAAATAAAAGAAGGCATGGCTGCAGCGGTTACGACCGATTCACTGCTTGGAACAGAAATAAAAGGAAGGGTTAGAAGAATTTGGCCCAGTATTATGAACGAAGGCGGCGGCAGAGTATGCAGAGTTCAGGTTGCCTTAATTGATGCAGGATCCTTTCCCATAAGAACAGGCGCTTCCTGTGTAACCCGCATAGTTTCTGTACTCAATTCTTCCTGTCTCATAATACCCGCTTCTTCTCTCATTCCCGGAACTTCGCCGTATGCAGTGTGGCTTGCCGTTCCGGATGCACTATCAGATGCAGAGTCTGATGCTGCCTCAACTGCCGTCTTAGATTCATCAGAGAATAAAGAATCTGAGTCTGCTGTGTTGTATACGCTGCAGAGAAGAGAAATTGAAACAGGTTTGAGTACGGTCAGCTCTCTTGAGGTATTATCAGGTCTTGAAGAGGGTGATGTTGTTGTATCCGATATGACGATGATGCTCAGCGAAGGCATGAAGGTTTTGAAGGAGAACATAGGGCTATGATTCAGCTTCAAAATATTTGCAAAAAATATCTGCAGGGTAAAACGGAAGTTGAAGCATTACGGGGCATAGATTTAACAATAACAGAGGGCGAGTTCATTGCAATAATGGGTCCCTCGGGTTCCGGTAAATCTACATTGATGAACATCATCGGCGCCCTTGACCGGCCGACAGCGGGATCTTATTTTCTTGACAATGAAGATGTCGCTTCTCTTTCTGATGATAATCTTGCCGATATACGAAACCGGAAAATAGGATTTGTGTTTCAAACTTTTAATCTGCTTCCAAGAATGAGCGCATTACGTAATGTTGAACTGCCGCTGATTTATGCAGGAATAAAACCTGCAGTGAGGAAAAAAATGGCGCTTGAGGCCCTGGACCGTGTCAGTTTAACAGACCGGGCTCATCACCGTCCTAATGAAATGTCGGGAGGCCAGAGGCAGCGTGTTGCAATAGCCCGCGCTCTTGTAATTAATCCCCGAATCCTTTTTGCCGATGAACCGACAGGAAACCTTGATTCAAAAACAGGTGAAGATATTATGGCTCTTTTTCAAAGTTTAAATACTGCAGGTTCCACGGTTGTCATGGTTACGCATGAGTACGATGTTGCTCTCCACGCCTGCCGTATTGTGCATATCCGCGACGGGCTTATAAATTCTGATGAACACGTGACGCCCGATAAGAGGATTATTATATGACCATAATGGAAGGCATCAATGAGGCGGCAGACTCCATACGGCACAATAAGCTGCGCACATTTTTGTCGCTTTTGGGAATGATAATAGGTACAGCCTCTGTTGTTGCCGTTATTGCTTCCGGGGCCATGATGAGTCACGAGTTCATAGATCAGGCTGACAGTGTTGGTGCGAGGCTTATTGTCGTGTATAACAACTGGGAGTTGGAAGATTATATGGCGCGCCCGATTTATATGACTAATAAAGATGTAGAGGCACTCCGCTTAAAAAACAGAAATACACTCTTTGTCCGTACAAATAATGAACGCTACAAAATAACGAAGGGAACGGTCAGTGAGGAAGGAAGAATATACGGTGTTGATCCTCATTACTGGGATATGTGGCCGCGGGAACTTCTTGCAGGCAGAACGCTTAATCAAGGCGATGAAGATACATTAGCAAAAGTTTGTGTCTTAACAGAGGATTATGCCTCACAGTTTTTCCCCAAGGGGGATGCTCTCGGTTCTGAAATAACTATTGGAAGATTTGATTATACCGTAGTAGGAGTACTCAAATATCCTGAGAAGGAAGCGCTTTTAAGCGACGGAGCAAACAGGAATACGATTTTCTTATCATACTCGGTGCTTGAAAGAACGATTGACTGGACATGGTTCGGATCGCCTAAAGTATTTGAATTGATGATTCGTGCTTCTTCGGTTGATGCTGTAAGCAGTACGGCAAAGAACATAGAAGATTATTTGAACAGCACCTATGGAAAGGTAAACGATCAATGCAGGTTTAAAATTGAAGTCATTGAAAGCGCACTCAAAATGATACGGACAATTTTTTCTGCAGTAACCGGAGTAATAGCGTTTATAGCAGGAATTTCTTTGTTAGTAAGCGGAATAGGAATTATGAATGTTATGCTCATGGCTGTTACCGAGCGCACCCGTGAAATAGGTATTCGAAAAGCCATAGGCGCCCGCTCAGGCGATATTTTGAGTCAGTTTCTTATAGAGTCTCTTTTTCTTTGCTTGACGGGAGGCATTATTGGTATTGTGCTTGGAATAGGAATAACACAGATTGTGTCTCTTGTTTCAAAATGGCAGTATGTTATGCCGCCACAGGCAATAATAATTGCAGTACTTGTGAGCGCTGGAGTCGGGCTTTTTTTTGGTATAACACCTGCAAAAAGTGCGGCAGCGCTTGATCCAGTAACAGCATTGGCGAGGGAATAATGAATATAAAGTACATTGCCTCAGAGGCTCTTGATTCACTGGCTTCGAATATGAGAAAAGCCCTGCTTGCAGCTCTTGGTCTTCTTGTCGGCGTCACTGCTGTTGTCTGCGTAATTGCAGCAGGGCAGGGATTAAAGACAATCATTATGAAAGAGATGGGTTCTTACGGACGCCCGACCAGTTTAAGTATTTCTGCAAATTGGCGCTACTTGTGGGAAACTAATTACGTTGATTCTCCCGAAACAATAACAGATGAAGATATTGAAGATATTAAGAATTTGACCGGACTTGTAAGGGGTGTGAGTCCTTTATCTGAGTTCCAATTTCAAGCCGGCTACGGCAATAAGTCAAATGTAACACGTCTTGTATGTGTTTCATCAGATTATTTTCCTATGGAAAAACTGCAGCTTGAAAGGGGCAGAATGTTTAATGCAGAAGATGATGTTCAAAAGAGAAGGGCTGCAATCCTTGGAGCAAACCTCACCGACAAGCTTTTTGGGAAACCGGGATCTCATGATTATGAAGACCCTTTGGGAAAGAGAATTACAATAGGAAGCTTTGGCGAGGTAGAAGTTATAGGAATTCTTAAGAAAGAAGAAACGAGTCTGTTTTCCGGTTTTTCAAATTATGATAATACAAATAACGGGACATTATTTGTCCCTTATTCAACCGTAACAAGGTTCGGCGGTCAAAATAGAGCATGGAATATTCTTGCAGAAGCTGAGTCTGAAGAAACTATAGACAGGGCCGAAAAGGCTATTTTAGCCGTGTTTGCACGGAATCACGGCTACTGGGGCGAAGGAGTAAATAAATTCAGAGTTGAGTCCGGAAAAAGCGCGATAGAAGAAGTGTCTCTTATGACCGGCTTAGTTACAACGTTTATTGCAGTTGTAGCAGGATTATCTCTCATTGTTGCAGGAATTGGTGTTATGAACGTCATGCTTATATCAGTTAAAGAAAGAACGAGAGAAATAGGAACCCGTAAAGCACTGGGGGCAAGAGGTTCATGGATAGGACAGCAGTTTCTGCTTGAGTCGCTGGCTGTTTGTCTTTCCGGCGGTTTAGGGGGTGTTGTCTTGGCATACATCATTGCTCAAATTGTGTCGCGTGTATCTCAATGGCCGGCTCTTGTTCCTCCCGGAGCTTTACCTTTGTCTCTTTTACTCTCGGTGCTTGTCTCACTTGCTTTCGGTTTTTTACCGGCAAGAAGAGCATCAAAACTCGATCCCTGTGAAGCGCTGAGGTATGAGTAAGTACCGGACAAAAAAAAGCAAAAAAAGCCGGAATGAATGCTTGATTTCTACACAGAACTATATCATTATGGGTAACTATGAAACTTACTTACAAACATACCGTCTACGCCTGTTTTACGGGCTACATTGTTCAGGCAATTATCAACAATTTTGCACCGCTGTTGTTTCTCACCTTTCAAACAAGCTATAATATACCGCTTGCAAAAATTACACTGCTCATAACGCTTAACTTTTCGGTGCAGCTCATCACAGATCTTTTGTCTCCTCTGTTTATTGATAAAATCGGCTATCGAGTGTCGGTCGTTCTGGCTCACATTTTCTCTGCCTTGGGTCTGGTTTTGCTTCCTGTGCTTCCTTCATTTTTTTCAGATCCTTCCACAGGGCTTTTTATTGCGGTCATTGTGTATGCGGTGGGAGGCGGACTTTTGGAAGTGCTTATAAGCCCTATAGTGGAAGCTAGTCCTACTGATAATAAAGAAAAGGCGATGAGCCTCCTTCACTCGTTTTACTGCTGGGGTCATGTAGGTGTAGTGCTCATCTCGACACTCTTCTTTGTGCTTTTCGGCACTGTCAACTGGATGTATCTTTCTCTTTTTTGGGCCTTGATTCCTATAGCAAATACCTTTTTCTTTTTGAAGGTTCCCGTGAATCATCTTATTGCAGACGGCGAGAGGGGCTTAACTTTAAATGAACTATTTAAGACAAAGGCTTTTTGGCTTCTCATAGTGCTCATGGTATGTGCAGGCGCAAGCGAGCAGGGCGTGAGTCAGTGGGCCTCCGTGTTTGCAGAACGCGGCCTCGGCGTCAGCAAGACTGCCGGGGACTTGGCAGGTCCCACCTTGTTCGCGCTCATGATGGGACTTTCACGGCTTTATTACGGAAAGTACGGCGATAAAATACATCTTGCGCGTTTTATGAAACTGAGTATTGTGCTCTGTATTGCCTCTTATCTTCTCATTTCATTTTCTCCCTTCCCGGTTCTCGGATTTATAGGCTGCGCCTTGTGCGGCTTATCGGTAGGTATTTTGTGGCCGGGAACATTCAGTACTGCTTCAAAACTCATAAAAAACGGCGGAACATCAATGTTTGCTTTTCTGGCGCTTGCAGGCGACCTGGGCTGCGGCGGCGGACCCACCCTTGTCGGTCTCGTTTCGAGCGCCTCAGGCGGAAACTTAAACACCGGTGTGTTAGCTGGCATCGTGTTTCCGGTTCTGCTTCTAATCCTGCTTATTGCAGCGGGAAAGAAAAAAGCTGCGTAATAAAGAAAATATAAATTGACTATGCATAGTATGAGCTGATGATGCACTTTTCGTGACTAATTGTGATAGTCGCAATGTAATGGGACAAAACATAGCAGGAGTGCGGATTATCCCACGATATTTGATTAAAATTTTTGTATGTAATATATAATTGACATGAGGTTAGTTATATATTACAATTTCTCTATGAATAAGGTAAAAGCTGCACGGCTGATGCTGGAATTAAAACAGGAAGATTTGGCTCAAAAGGTTGGTGTAACCCGGCAGACTATAGGGCTCATTGAATCGGGCTGTTATAATCCCACGCTCAATCTATGCATTAAGATTGCAAAAGAACTGCATAAGACACTCGATGAATTATTCTGGGAGGAAAGTTATGAAGAAAAATAAGACTGATACACTGAAAAGGCTTCTGTTCGGTCCGCTGTATAATAGCGATGAGCGTTTGAGGTCCGGGATTGATAAAGCCGGCAACTATAGTTTTGTTTTTCTTTCTTTTTGCTTATTTCTGGGTATGTTGTTCGGGCTTGTATTCGACAGACTTGATATCAGTATTTTTTCTAGGAGGAGGAATTGTCCACCTCTTTTTCCTCATCCGTCTTGGCTCCATTCCTTCCGGGATTGCTTCATCAGACAGCACAGGTAAAAAGAAATCAAAGCTGAAAGTATTTTTTGGATATTTGTTTTCTGCCTTAGTGTACGCCTCATTAACATTTGTTTTTAAACTTATAGGCAATAAAGAGCTGTCGCCGGAATATATTTTATTTTCTTTGAAGACTTCCTTGATTACAGCTGTTATATGGATTATCCTTTTTGCAGCTCTTGTGTCTGCTATAGGTTATTTAAGCAGCCGTAGAACCGAAAAAATGATTAAGGAAGCTGAACATGAATAGAATAACTGCCGTTACAAAGGCCTTGATTTCCTACAATGGGAGCGATGTGCCGCGCATTAATCATGCGCTTAAAGTATTTTCGTTTGCGTCCTTTATTGCACACTCTGAGGCCTGCACTGATGAAGAAATCTTTATAATTGAGGCTGCTTCACTTTTACACGACATAGGCATTCACAATGCCGAAAAAAAATATAATTCGTGTGCTGGAAACTATCAGGAAATAGAAGGACCTCCTGTTGCAAGGGATCTTCTGTCTCCTCTGTCATTACCGGAGGACGTTCTGGACCGGATTTTATTTCTCATCGCTCATCATCATACGTACAATAAGATTGAGGGGATTGATTATCAAATACTCATAGAAGCAGACTTTATAGTTAACATCTTTGAAGATGCAATGAGTGCAGGTCAGATTTCTTCAGTTAAGAAAAAACTGTTTAAAACAAAGAGCGGTATAGCGCTGATTGAAAGCCTGTATGAAAATTAAGGAAAATATGAAAAACACTAAATCATTTATTCAGCCTAAAACTGCAGTAAAACTGCTTAAGTTCTTACTTATTTTTTACATTACGTTTTGCCTAGTTGTCGCTTTTTTAAATTTCGTTGTTGCTAAAAATGCGAATGCGGAAGCGGCTCAGTTTATTCATACTTTGTATGAGTTTTTCGAAAATGAGTTAAAGACCATGCTCATCATTGTGTGTTCAGTGTTATCGCTTTTTGCATTTCCAAATATTGCGAAGCGGAAACTGTATAAACTCAATCTTGCAGGTTTTATCTGCAGTGCAGTCATAATTCATGTGCTCCTTCCTTTACTTGCAGGAAACCGCGAAATTTATTACACCGCGATGCCTCTCCCCTGGGCAACGACAGGGCTCCAGCTCATGGCTCATGATTCATCTTTTTACGTCCGCCATATTCCCTTATGGGGCTTATCCGGTATAAGTGCTGCGGTTGTTTTTTTTATTGTAATGAACATCTTTGTCTTCATTGCAACACTTCTATTCGGCCGCCGCGTTCAGTGCTCCTCTCTTTGTCTTATGAACGGCTTTGCTTCTGAAATTTGGGCAGCAGCTTTTCCTTTAGCAGGTAAAAAGAAAAAGCTTTCTGTCACTGCAAAAAAGGCATTATTAGTTTTCAGGCTGATAATGCTTCTTGTTTCATTAACGCTGTCTGTTATATGGCTCCTGTATGTCGGCGGTATCCGGCTTTTTCAAAATATGGATGCTCTGGCTCAGTTTGAAGTCTTTAAGTATTTATCTGTAGAGCTTATGGCGGCTATGGTGTTCTGGGTTTTTTGGACCGGGCGCGGCTACTGTCATTACTGTCCGCTTGGAACATTCCTTTCTCTCATTGCTAAATTGGGTAAACAACGCATTGCAACTGATATTACATCCTGTACAGGATGCGGTGTTTGTACCACCGTTTGTCCCATGTCCATAGATGTTGCATCAAGTGCGAAAAAGAAGGAGCCGGTTACAGACAGTCTTTGTGTCGGCTGCGGTCACTGTGTCGATGCCTGCCCTGTGAATACACTTAAGTATGAGACTGTCTTTATACAAAAAGCAAACAAGACTTGTAAATTTGTATAAAAGGGATTATCATAGTATCGAGGTTCTATGATACAAAGAGAAATTTCAGACAAAATTGTGTATCTTTCTCAAAAATTCCCCGTTATTACGCTTACAGGTACAAGGCAGTGCGGTAAATCAACCTTATTAAAGACATCCTTTCCTGCCTACGCCTATGTTTCTCTTGAGGATCCTGATATGAGGGAGATGGCGCTTGAAGATCCCCGAGGCTTTCTAAATACTTTTAAAAGTCCGTTAATCATAGATGAAGCGCAATATGCACCGGAATTATTTTCATATATACAGGGTATTGTAGATGCAGCGGATAAAACCGGAATGTATATATTATCAGGCTCCCATAATTTTTTGCTGATGCAGTCAATTTCTCAAAGTTTAGCCGGGCGTACAGCGGTACTCCGATTATCAACATTTTCGATTGATGAGTTAACGCAAGCAGACTTGCTTCCGGAAGACTGCAATACGTGGATTTTTCAGGGCGGATATCCGAGAATCTATGATAAACAGATTAATCCTGTTGATTTTTTCCCGAGTTATATTCAAACCTATATTGAGCGTGATGTCAGGCTTTTAAAAAACATAAATGATACTTCTTTATTTGTAAAATTCCTTCGTCTTTGTGCGGGAAGAACTGCTCAGGTTTTAAACATATCTTCTTTGGCTAATGAGTGCGGTATTTCATCTCAAACAGCTCTCGGCTGGATCTCTATTTTAGAGACAAGTAATGTTATTTATTTACTTCAGCCCTACTATAAGAATTTCAGCAAACGTCTTATTAAGTCGCCTAAGCTATATTTCTATGATACTGGTCTTGTGTGCTCGCTCCTGGGTCTCGATGCTTCTTCTCAGGTTGCTCTTCATTATATGAAAGGCGAACTTTTTGAGAATATGATTATCAGTGAATACTATAAAAAGACCTTTGCTTCGGGCAGGGAAGCGAAAGCCTGGTTTTGGAGAGACAACAATCAAAATGAAATAGACCTGCTTATTGAAAAGGGCGGCTTGCTTCATCCGATCGAAATTAAATCGGGAGAAACTATGCAGAGTAAATACTTGAATACTTCTGCGTGGTTTAAAAACATTGCCGACATTCCTACCGCACAAGGGACTGTAATCTACGGGGGGAATACTGATTTTTCAGGTTCTCAGGGAAGTTTTATCAGCTGGAAAAATGTCCGGTCTGTTTTTTAGCTACCCTTCCTGCACGGCCTCGTTGTATGCTTCTTCCATGAGTTCTATGGGGTTAAGCTCAGGCTTCACCTTGTCGTAGATGCTTGGAAAGACGCCGTCCGCCTTATATTTTTTGCGCATCTCATTCCAAAGTCCGTGATCAAACATAGTATGGAATTCTTCTTCAGTGGTAAAAATATCAACATAGGTATGAAGAAATCCGCCAAAAGACGCAATCTTTGCTTCCACTTCGCGCACTTTTTCGACCACGCGGTAGGTTTTATCTCCATTGCGGACAGCCTTTGGAAAGCCGTAGATTCCGAGGTTTAAATACATCTTTTCGCGGACCGTTCCGTCCCATTGTTTGCCGTGTTCCCCTTTGTGGCGGATCATGCCCCCGTAGTCAAAGACCTTGCACGGGTACACTAAAAGCGGATAAATCTCGAACTCGCCGTCGAGATGTTCCAGGAGTTCTTTGAGGTGTTCTGATGGAAATCCAATATCCTGATACACCTGCTGCAGTATTGCACGGTTTCTTTCTTCCTGCGGACGCGACCCTTTAAGCAGGCTCATGTTCGGCGGAAGCATCCAGCCCAAGAGGGCGCGGTAGAGCGGATGGTTAGCATGGGGAATAATTTTTCCCATGGTCATACACATGCTTCTGTCATGTCTCATGAGGTATTCTGCATTCGGTACGAGCTCTGAGTATGTTTTTCCTGCCCCTAAACTGAGCATGCCTTCGACATGTTTATAGAAAAAAGGTTTATACCAGAGATTTATATTGTTTACCTTTTTTGCCTGAGCATCTTTTGTGTCTGTTCTATAGCCTTCTATGATGACCGCTCTGTTTTTTCCAAAAACCTGTCCTTCAAGGTAATCGCAAGGAGGGTTTTGGTGTAAAAGCCTGGTGTGTTCTTTGCAGTATTCATCTAGGTTGTAAAAAGGGCGGTAGACAAGTTTCACATACTTCGGAGCTTTTTGAATGGAAAGTTCAACAGACGTTAAAAATCCCAGGGTTCCGTGGCTCCAGGGGATTGCGCGGAACAGATCGCCGTTTTCTCCATCGCGGACGGCCTTTATTACTTTGCCTTCTGCGCTTACTATCTCATAGGACTGTACAATGTCGCTCATGAGTCCGTGCTTGTGGGAGCTTGTTGTCATGCCGAGCGCCAGTACTAAGCCTCCGATGGTGGCCTTTTTCATCTCGATTGCGGTTGTAAGCTCGTAGCCGCGTTTGTCTAAAAATTTTACGAGGTCGCCAATGGTGACAAAGGGTTCGGCCGTAACAGTCATAGAATGTGTGTTTATTTCGAGAATGCTTCGCAAGCCGCGTATGGCAATTTTTTTAGCCGCTGTTTTATCAGAAGCGCGCACATTGAGCGAGCTTTGCGATTTTCTGTCTGTTCTGAGCATATCTCCCGTTTTTGTGCTGTAGTTGTGTTCGACATCGGCCCGTATGCGCTCAACTCTCAGCTGATGATCTGCAGGATCGGGATAGGTAAGGGCTTCAATTATTGACTCAATTACCGACACTATTTTCCCGATGGGAATAATAAGGGCGAGTAAAAGAAACTCCCGGTGGTCGTCTATCCAAAGTTCTACTGCAGATTTTTTCCTGCTCATACGTAACTCCAAAATCTAAAAAATTGTAAGAAGCAGTATAATAAAGGTTACGATATCAGTCAATAAAGGAAGGATATCTTTCGCTATAAGCAATTATCAGTTTTGCAGTCTATGATCCTGAACTTCATACCAGTTTTGAAGCGCTCTTTAAAGAGGCAGATTCGATGATGTTTAAAGTAAAAAGCAAAAAGTCGCAGGGTCTCAGCTGAAAATTTGCAGGATATAGCATAAAACTTTTCTTTTTGATAAAATATCTTCTATGAAAACATCACAAACACTGATCGCGACATTACGGGAAGTTCCCGCAGAGGCTGTTATCGCCAGCCACCAGCTCATGCTCCGCGCAGGCTTATTACGAAAACTGGGAAACGGCTTATTTGCCTACCTGCCCTTTGGTTTGCGCGCTTTCCGCAAGGTTGAAAATATTATACGTGAAGAAATGAACAATATAGGCGCCCTTGAGTTCCGCCCTTCTGTCGTTGTTCCCGGTGAACTATGGAGAGAATCCGGCCGCTGGGAGACTATGGGAGCCGGGATGCTCCGCGTTACAAACCGTGTCGATCAGGAGCTTGTCGTAAGTCCTACGGCAGAAGAGGCTTTTACTTCTCTTATCCGCGATGAGCTTTCTTCCTATAAACAGCTTCCTATTACTGCGTATCAAATAAATACAAAGTACCGCGATGAAATTCGTCCCCGCTATGGTGTCATGAGGGGCCGGGAATTTACCATGAAAGATGCCTACTCCTTTCATGCCGATCAAAAAAGCCTCGATGAAACGTATGATAATTTTGCTGTTGCTTACCGTAAAATATTCAAACGTTTGGGCTTATCGGTTATTCCGGTACGTGCTGATGCAGGCGCCATGGGCGGAACAGGATCAGAAGAGTTCATGGTAGAAAGTGCTGTCGGCGACGACACCTTAATCCTCTGTCCTTCCTGCGGTTATGCAGCAAATACCGAAAAGGCAGCCTGCGAGCAGGACATTCCTTTGAATGCGGAAGGAAAACCGCAGCAGAAAACTGATAAACCCAAAGAAGCAATCGACACTCCGAATGTTAGGACGATCGAAGAGCTTTCTTCGTTTTTAAAAACGAATCCTCAAACCTTTATTAAAACACTCATTTATAAGGTGTTAAACTCCGAGCTCGATTTAACAAAGGCTCCGGGATGCGCCTCTCTTAAGCGTGTTACAGACACAGGAGATGCTGCAAAGTTTTACCCTGTTTCATTTTTCGCAGTCTGCATTCGAGGCGACCTCGATGTAAATGAAGCAAAACTTGCATCCTTATTAAAGGCAAGTGAAGTAGAGCTCGCCTGCGATGATGATGTTGTCCGTATAACAAACGCGCCTGTCGGTTTTGCAGGTCCTGCAGGTTTAAGCTCTGTCCCTGTCATTGCCGATGAATCGGTTCTTGTAATGCACGATGCTGTTACCGGAGGATTGGCAAAGGATGTTCACTTTATTCATGTTGAACCCGGCCGCGACTTTACTCCCTTTATGACGGGCGACGTTAGAACGGTCGTTGCAGGGGACAAGTGCGCTTCCTGCGGTGCCGAATATTACAGCAAAAAGGGCAACGAACTCGGTCATATTTTTAAGCTCGGCTATAAATATACCAAGGCAATGAATGTTACCTACCTCGATGAAAATGGAAAGCTCCAGATTCCGACCATGGGCTGCTACGGCATTGGTGTAGACCGTGCGCTCGCCTCAATTATAGAAGAACATCATGATGAAAACGGCATAGTCTGGACTATGAGTGTTGCACCGTATCAGGCTGTTATTGTTCCTATAAAATATGAAGGTGCCATGAAAGAAACTGCCGATGCTCTTTATGAGGAGTTCAAAAAGGCTGGAATTGAAGTGCTTTTAGATGACCGCAATGAAAGACCCGGTGTTAAGTTTAAAGATATGGATCTCATTGGTATTCCTGTGCGCGTCGTTGTAGGCGATAAAAACCTGCCCAATGTAGAAATAAAGGAGCGTGCTAAACCTGAGCCGGAATTAATTCCGTCTTCTAAGGCCGCTTCTCACGTTAAGACGATTATTGATGCAGCTTTGGCTGATCTTAATTCGTAGTAATTTTGTTCAAGGTCTGCGCATAGAATTCCTTGCCGCAGACCAAAGCCTGCATGGATGGTGTATGAAAAAAATAGTCATTGTTAGTGTTTTACTTGTGCTGTTTTCAGTTTCTCTTGGTGCGTTGCCGGGTATAACTGAATATATTCCAACCCAGTCGGGCGAGTATGTGTATTACAGGGATTATACCTTTGAAGAGGAAACATATATTGGATTTCTGCAGTACGATAAGGGAACCTATGCAGTCCGCTATTATTCGCCGAAGCCGAAACAGGGCTCAGCTGATATTCATATTCTTTTTTCTATGGATCCTGATGCTGTTAACGTTGAGCTTACCGGTGAAAAGATTTTAACCGAAGTGACCTCAGATGATGTTGATACTGTCAATTACCTCCATGATCTTCTCTATGAATTCAATGCCAGACGTAAAAAGATCAACGGTAAAAAATTTACTTCTACGCTCAAGATAAGCGAAATGTTTGAACTTTTCGGCGGGGATGTTACCATGTTGTATGAGGGGTATATTCCTTTGTACAGTCTCGATTCTATTCGCTCAGACAAAGGGGATATTCTTTTTCAAGCGGTTACTATGGGTGTTATTCTTGATTCGGAAGATACAACATTTTCCCGTTTTAAAGGATTTGAAAACCTTCCGCCTCTGACCTCCGGGAAGGACTCAAAAAAGAATATTGATGATCAATGGCTTAGCGATGCAGAAGGCTATTGGACCATGGGCGATGATGCCTTGTTTTTAATGAATACGGTAGAAATCGATGCAGAAGAGTATTTGAAAAATGGTTATTCGGTGGAAGATTTTTTTACACGGTATTTTCTTCTTTCAACAGGAGGCTCTTATTTTTACCTCCCATACACTTCAATCGAAAATAAGGGAGGAGCTGCATCTCCATCGCTTTTGCTTGTGAATACCGCTCTTTCATTTTCCGGGGAATCAACGTATACAAAAGACTTTAAGGTTCTTTTAAAAGAGTCAAATAACAGATACTGGTTTTATGTTCTCACCGTATATGAGAAGTTTTATAAGGAACATAAATCGTATTTTGACGAATTTGCAAAAAATCTTATTCCGTAAAAAAACTTATTTAAATGATGAACGGGGAAGGGGTGACCCGATCCAGACGCCTTCTCCTCCCAAATATGTCTCTTTCTGTCCGTTAATCAAAAACTGTACAGTCTCAATTGAAGAAAAAGAGGTGGCAGTATATACAATCTGCATAAGCTGTCCAAGGTACCCTTCAACTCCGTATTTATTATAGAGAAATTCATCGCTGAAATTTAAAAAAGCCGTTTTACCGGTGATAGTTGCCGAAAGGAGTTTCGTGCCCTCAGGTATAAGCGACATTGTTCCCTTTTCCAGTTCGCTTATACTTGGTCCCTGTAAGAGTGCTTTTAAAGCAGTGGTTAGAGGGGTTTGCGTTTTATCTATTTCTCTGGTAATTTCTTTTCTAACAACAGAACCGTCGCCTTCGATCATAACAAAATAAAGAAGAAGCTTTGTTTTAGCAGCCGTTGTCTGCTGTGCTTCTGTTTTTTCTGTTTTTGGAAGCGTAAGTTCGCTTTCTTTCTGTACAACGGGAGCAGCTGCCGCCGGGGGCGCATCTTTCGCTGGTATTGATTTTTCTACCTCCGGCTGCGGTTCGGCTCCAGTGTTAAGATCAATAGGAGTAGTAGTATCTTTTTGAGGTAGAATATCGATTACTGTATCTGACTTTTTTGCATCCTGCTGAAGGAGACCGCTAATAAATTCCGGGTTTTCTCCCAAAACTTCCTTGAAAAAACCCGTTTCATTGAGGACATTTGAAATTTTACCGCGTGCTATAAAAAAAGCAATTAAAATAACAGCTGCAAAGATCAGCCAGAATACTATTCCGGCCTTCATGCCCTTCTTTTTTGAATTTCCTGCCATAAGGATCATTATAGTATAGCAGGTTTCAAAAGTCTATTGCTTTTGAAACCTGGAGTATACAAAAAACTGATTAGTGTAAGAAAGATAAAATCATGGTATAATTGCCGGATGAGTAAAAGCACCAGTAAAAAACCTCCGGTAATCGGGTTTCTCTCAGGGCGTATGGATGAACCGTATCAGTATTCTGTCTGGCGCGGTGCAGAAGAAGAAGCCAGAAGAATAGGCGCTCAGCTGGTATTTTTCGGAGGGCAGCGTGTCCGAAGTCCCGTGGGGTATGAAGCATTAGACAATATTGCTTTTGATCTTGCGCAGCGGACAAGCTTGTCCGGCCTCATTGTTATGGCAAATGTTATTGGAACGTATCTTTCTGCACAAGAGCAGTCCGACTTTCTTAATCATTTCGGTTCAATGCCGATTGTTACCGTCGGAGTTGCCTATGAAGGTCTGGAAAGTGTAACTGTTAATAATAAGGGCTCAATGAGGATGGTTCTTGAGCATCTTGTAACAGAACATCAAAGGCGGCATTTTTTGTTTCTTGCAGGTCCTACTGCACACTTTGAATCTGAAGAGCGGAAAAAGGAGTTTTTAGATCATCATGCACTCCTTTTACCCGGCAGTCCGCCTCCGGTGGTTTTATATGCAGATTTTCAAGAACACGATGCTCATAACGCAGTAGAGAATTTTCTCGCCTCCGGCGGGATCATTGATGCTGTTGTTGCTGCAAATGATCTAATGGCATTCGGCGCCCTGCGTGCCCTTAGTGAAGCAGGCATCAATGTACCTATTGATGTATCTGTAACAGGGTATGATGATACAGAAAATTCCCGCTTTTCCATTCCACCGCTGACCACTGTGCGCCAGCCGACAAGAGAACTGGGGCGGGAAGCCCTGCAGCGTATTGCCTATGCTGTCGGTTTTTTTCAGGGCGGCCCCCCTCAGGGTATTCCCGATATTTCCTTTGTTATTCGTCAGTCATGCGGCTGTTCAAAAACAGAAGCTCCGGGGTATTTGGGCTCAACTCTTAATGCCCATGCTTCTTTCGGATTATCAAAATCAGATGGAGAATTTCTAAATACCCTGGTTCAGGCTGTTAATAGAGAATTGAGCAGCGGGCGGAATCCGGGCTTTTTAAGGAATATGGTATTTCCTTCAAAGCTTCAGGAGAAAGCCTCGGTAATTATAACAGAAGGGGAAATGCGGTATCAGGCTCTGCTGAGAACCTTGGTAGAGCAAAGGAGCGCAACGCTTCAGGAAATAGGTTCTTCTCTTGTTTCCTCATTCGATTTAAATGATGTTCTTCAGGAAGTGGCCCGCGCAATAGGCGCTTTGGGTATATCTGCATGCTGGCTATCTCTCTTTGATTCTCCAGAGCGTACTCCTGTGTGGGCCCGCCTGTATCTTGCTTATTCCAGCGAGAAGGTCCGCATTTTATCGCCCTACGGGCTCCGTTTCAGAACATCGGAGATTCTTCCCGGAGGTTTAGCGCCGGATATTAATTCCTATATATGCGAGCCGCTTCGCTATGGAAATGAGCGGCTGGGTTATTTTATCTGTACGGCAGAGCCTACTGACCGCCGTGTTTTTGAGGCATTAAGAGATCAGGTTTCCGGGGCTATAAAGGGCGCCCTTTTGGTTAATGCCGAGCGGGATCGCGAAAAGGAACTGGAGCAGGAAGTACGCGCCCGGACGATGGAGCTGTATACGGCAAATGAACGTCTTATAAAGGAAATTGACCAGCGGCGTACTCTTGAACATGAACTTCTTCAAATTTCCAACGATATTATGGGAAGCATCGGGCGCGACATTCATGATCATCTGTGTCAGGATATTGCAGGCATCGGTTTACGTGCGGCCCTCATTGAGGGTATGATAAAACGATCGGAGTGTTCCGAGGCTCACGAGGTTTTCAAGGAGCTTCAGGAAATTGTAAAGGCATCGAGCAAGGCTGCTGAGCTTGCAAAAAATATAGCGCGGGGTCTATATCCTGCGGAACTTGAAGCCCGGGGTTTAGTAAAAACTATTGAGAGCCTTGTAATATCAACACAAAAAAGAAGCACGGCTCAAATTTCTATGAGTGTAAGCCCTTCGTTTTTTATTAACGATTCTGAAAAAGCACTCCAGCTTTACCGGATAATTCAAGAGGCTGTCGGAAACGCTGTGACCCATTCGGGTGCTCAGAAAATTTCGATAAGTCTCTCACGCGATGAACATGCGGTTGTTGTCATTGTAAGAGATAACGGAAAAGGAATTCAGAAAAAGGAAACGAACGATTCTGGAATGGGACTCAATATTATGAAATACAGGGCTAGCGTTGTTATGGGAGAACTTTCCATAAAGTCAAATAATCAGGGAACAGAGATTACCTGCAAGGTTTTTGCATAAACATATGAGTAAGAGGATAACATGGCATTAAAACAAAAATTTATTGTGGTTGATGATCATCCTGTATACAGGCATGGTGTTGCCGCTCTTGTAAAACAGGAACTTCATCTTGAACCGGTGGGAGAAGCCGGCGATATTTCAGAAGCTCTTGTTCTTCTGGAACGGGAAAATCCGAATCTTGCCATTGTTGATATCAGTCTTCAGGGACAAAACGGGCTTGATCTTGTTAAAACAATAAAAACATCGTATCCCAGAACCTATGTACTTGTAGTGTCAATGCATGAGGAAAGCTTATACGGGGAGCGTGCAATTAAGGCGGGTGCAAAGGGTTATGTGATGAAAAACAGTGATCCGTCTCAGCTCCTTTCGGCAGTAAAAAACGTAATAGAAGGAAAAATAGCCGTAACTGAGGAATTAAAAGACCGTCTCATGGGCCTCATCGCAGGCGGTAATAATAATGATGACCCGGTAAAAAAATTGTCGGACCGTGAACTGGAAGTATTCCAGCTTATAGGAAAGGGTTACGGAGTAACAGAAATTGCGGAGGCTTTAAGAATTTCTGTAAAAACAGTAAATGCTTATAAAGAAAACATTAAAGATAAGTTAAACCTCGGGACTGCATCAGATTTAAGAAAGTATGCTGTCGAGTGGATTGTTACTAATCCTGTCTGATGTATTTTTCTCCCTTATTGTAGGGATTTTGTCCTAGGAATAAAGAGGGCATGTGACCTATACAACCTAATCAGTTTGTCATTTATTCTGATTATGGAGGATTACATGTCAATTACTGTAACAAATAGTGATTTTTATTCACTGCACGGCATGTGGGGAGCCTTTTCCTGCTTAGCGCTCGGCCGTATTGGAAAAGGAGCCGGTATCGTTGTCGGGGATGTTCAGCCGCCAAAACACGGTCTTTTTGCAGGCTACCGCAGAGGTAAGGGTAAAGCTCGCCTGCTTCCGTTTTCACCCGGCGTTAATGTCGGTATTGGTGAAGAAGCCTACCATCTGCCCGCAAAGCCTCAAACTCCGGCTCCTGAGTGCAACTGGTTTAAACAAAATGAAATAAAGAGAACTATGTCTTTCAGCGGAGAACAATGGACTGCAGAGGACCTAAGTTTTAAAGTTATATCTTTTTTCGGCGCTGTGCCTGATCCATCTTCCGCAAAACCTGCAGAATTAAAAAAAGCTGTACGTCCGGCTATTCTAGTGGAATTAACCTTCGACAACACCAAGGGGACAGAACCTATGCTTGGTTTCTTCGGCATGCAGGGAATCCGCCGTCTTCTTTCCGACAGTACCAACGGATCATTATCCGGTTTTGCCTATGGTACTCAATGGGGTTATGCAGCTCTTGCCAGTAAGGATGTAGAAGAAGTTATGGACTGGTCTGTGCTCAACACCGGGCTCGACACTTATAAACCTATAAGAAAACTTGCCGCAGAAGGCCTAATCCGCTGGCAGGTCGGCATTGGTGAAAAAAAATCTGTCATTGTAGCTCTTGGAGCATACCGCGATGGAATTATTACATCGGGCTACAGGGCTCATGCGTATTACACTGTTCATTTCAAAGATCTGGAAGAAGTTCTAACTTCGGCTTTGGAAGATGCAGAAGAATCACTAAAAAAAGCGAAGGAAATTGATGCTGTACTGGACTCTGCAGCGATTTCTAATGAGAGAAAGTTTTTAATAGCCCATGCGGCACACAGTTATAATGCAAGCACTGAACTCTTGTTAACAGAAAGCGGCGATCCTTTATTTATTGTAAATGAAGGTGAATACCGGATGATGAATACTCTCGATTTAACAGTAGATCAGGCATTTTGGGAGCTTAAATGGTCTCCGTGGACTGTGAAAAATGAGCTGGACTTCCTTTTATTCCGCTCCTCTTATACCGATGCCTACGGACTGGCTTTTTGTCATGATCAGGGTGTTGCAGACTGCTTTACTCCTGCGGGTACATCTGTGTATGAGCTGCCTCAGCTTACCGGCTGTTTCAGTTATATGAGTTTTGAAGAAACATTAAACTGGATTTTAACATCCTGTCTTTATGCAAAGTCGTCAAATGATGCAGAGTGGATTAACAGTAAAACGAAAACTTTCCGCGACTGTCTTTCATCGGTGATTGCCCGCGATAAAAACGGCGACGGTATTCTTGATGTTGACTCCGACCGCTGCGGCGGGGGTGCTGAAATTACAACCTACGATTCGCTCGATATTAGCCTCGGACAGGCTAGAAATAATCTGTATCTCGGGGTAAAAACCTGGGCTGCCTATGTTTGCCTCGAAGCATTATTCACAAGACTCGGCGGAACCTTTATGGCCGATGCAGATAAGGCAAAAAAAGGCGCACAGCGTGCTGCACAAACTATCTGTTCAAAGATGATTCCCGGTGAAAACTATATTCCTGCAGTTTTTGAAGCTGATAATAAGTCAAAAATTATTCCTGCTGTAGAGGGTCTGGTGTATCCTTTATTCTGCGGTGCTCCTGAGGCTGTAAAAGAAAACGGTCCCTATGCAGAATTTATAAAGGTATTAAAAACACATTTAGATACAGTTCTCGCACCAGGCATTTGTCTTGATGAGGTTTCAGGCGGATGGAAGCTTTCTTCGACCAGTAAAAATACCTGGATGAGTAAAATATTTATTAATCAATATGTTGCAGAAAATGTTTTCGGGTTTACCGGCGACAGAACTCAGCGCGATGCAGTACATGTTTCGTGGCAGCAGAACGGAAGCGCAGACTGGGGCGCAACAGATCAGGTTGTTTCAACCGACGGGACAGATCTTGGTTCACGGCTGTATCCGCGGCTTGTATCATCAGTATTATGGCTTTTGAAATCTTAGGTAAAAAATCCTAGGATATAAACTGCACTTTGGCCTATGTCTGGTTTACGAAGTGCATTTTATGATTAAAGTACAATAACTTTGCAGAGGACGGTTTAATCCGTATCTCATAAATTAAGGAGGATTATTTAATGAAAAAGAGTCTTTTAGTAGTATTACTACTGACTGCTGTTGCTGTGGTATTTGCCGGCGGTAAAAAAGAAAGCGAAGCTGGTACAAAGCAAGTAGTTGTTACCTGGTTAAACCATGGTACATCAGATGTTAATCAGCAGTATCAGAAAGAAATTATTGCTGCTTTTGAAGCTGAAAATCCAGGTGTTAAGATCGAACAGACAACTCTTGAAAATGAATCAGAGAAGTCAAAGATTGCAACAATGATTCAATCAGGTACACCCTATGATGTATTCTCAACATGGGGCGGCGGTACACATGCTGAATACTTCAAAGCTGGTCAGCTGCTTGATATAACAAAGTATGTTGAAGGAACAGAGTTCGGTAATTCAATCGGTGCCGGTACATGGGCTCCATATGTTGTTGATGGCAAATACACTGGTGTTCCTTACAATGCCGGTTGTGTAACATTCTGGTACAACAAGTCACTTTTAAAACAAGTTGGTTATGACACATTCCCTACAGACTATGATGATTTCCTCGTATTAGTTGGAAAACTCAAGGCTGCAGGAATTACTCCAATTTCTATTGGCGCCGGAGACAAATGGCCTGCAATGCACTTCTTTGCATACTTAGCACTTCGCTTAGGCGGTGGAGATGTTTATGCAAACCTGGCTAACGGCAAAGGCTTCGAAGATCCTGCTTTTATTAAAGCTGGTGAAATGATGGTTGATCTTGTTAAAATGGGTGCTTTCCAGGACGGTTTCCTTGGAACATCTCATGATGATATGCAGGCTCTTCTCGGAAACGGACAAGCAGCAATGGAACTTGGCGGACAATGGTCAGCTGACTCTCAGAAAAACGGTTCTGTAAGCGGTAAAGGTCTTGGTGATGATCTTGGCTGTGCTGCATTCCCTGCTATTAAGGGTGGAAAAGGTAAGGTTACAGAACTTATTGGCGGTGGTGACGGCTGGTGCTTAGGCAAAAATGCATCTCCTGAAGCTGTAAAATTTGTACAGTTTATGGTTAACCAGAAGAACAATGCACGTATGGCAGAACTCGGACTTATCATCCCAACTGTTAAAGGTGCTGAATCAGGTCTTGCTGCTCAGCCAAACATGAAGCTGGTAAAAAAACTTCTTGATGAATGTACATTCTTCCAGCTTTATCCGGATCAAGATCTTTCTCCAGCAGCCGGCGGTGCAGTAAACGACAATGTTCAGGCTATTCTTGCAGGAACAAAAACTCCTGCTAAGGCTTGTGCTGACATTCAGAAAGTTTACAAAGATAACTAAATGGTTAAAGGTTTAGGGTTGTTTCGATTCTAAGCCTTTATCAACA
>Ga0116148_1001050_pt1 | contig 31464 bp, 28 predicted proteins | sample AD_UKC055_MetaG_FD_89786 | JGI IMG/M metagenome (GOLD analysis project Ga0116148, IMG submission 89786) | Active sludge microbial communities of municipal wastewater-treating anaerobic digesters from USA - AD_UKC055_MetaG | ecosystem: Engineered > Bioreactor > Anaerobic > Digestate | place: USA...
CGTTTACACATTCTGCAACAGTATCGCCTGTGTTACCGGTATTGCCGGTATCGCCAGTGTTTCCAGTGTTGCCGGTATTTCCAGTATTACCGGTGTTTCCAGTATTACCAGTGTTACCAGTGTTACCAGTGTTACCAGTGTTACCGGTGTCGCCAGTATCACCTGTATTTCCGGTATTTCCAGTGTCTCCGGTATTGCCTGTATCTCCTGTATTCCCGGTGTTGCCGGTATTTCCAGTATCTCCGGTCTCTTTTTTATCATCGCCGCATGAAACAGAAAAAACAATCGCCGCAATCATGACCACAAGGATCTTTTTCATGTCAACCTCCTATTAGAAATATAAAGCGAACCAGAGTCCGCCTGAAAATATCTGACCACTTGAAGTGTATCCAGGATAACCCGGATTGTTTGTCTGGAAACCGACAGATTCAGGCATCGTCGCTCCCGTCTCACAGTCCGGATCCGGATTAAAAGGATCACATTCTGAATCAGGAAACTCATCAACAACTTTACTGTCTTTTCCGACTGAATTTTCAACTCCTTCTTCTTTAACAGTTTCCCTTTCAATCATTATATGTGTCTGAAAATTTATTCCCGTTTCAAGCTTCATATCCTTTATTTTCCATGCGTAACTAACTCCGGCAGCCAGATTCACTTTGTTGTTGTCAACATAATTTGTCCGTCCTTTCTGATCAGGCACCGGAGTCATATAGTATCCTAGATCAAGTCCCACCTTGAGAGCTTTATATTCAATAGCTGTTCCAATTATAAATTCCCATGAATCCTTCCATTTGAAACGGTCTATCTCTTCATACGCCCACCCACCTATGCTCTGGATGTTGCCCTCTTTATCTTTGATCTCCATTTCAGAATCCCAGAAAATATTATCTTCCGGTTTTTCATTATACCTGTTCACATATTTTGACCATTGTCTCCAGATAGCTGTAAAACCGGCACTCAATTTAAGATCTTTACTGATCTCAAAATCAACCAGTGCGATCGACGGGGACAGCGACAATGGCTTATAACTGTAAGCCACTTCAAGGTTGTTTGTGTTTATTTCCGCCTCTTTTTCCCTGTCAATATACCAGAAAGTTATTTTGTTCTTTGTATCAACACCGGTTTTTGAAGGAAGGTGTGCCGTAAATCCAATGTTCAGAAAATTCCAAGGTTTTATTATGAGTCCGAAATGGGGAGTGAACTTCGTTTTTATTGTTGTATCAGCGTGTATTTTGTTTTCGTTCTTACCTGCATCGGGAGTAAAAACTGTAGAATTTATTACAGCTTCAGCCGTTGCTGTAACACCTACTCCTGCAAAAACATATTTATAACCGCCCGAAAGCGCCAGAGAAAGGTTAAAAGAACTCATTCTGTCATCATAAAGTTCATAGTGCAGTGAGTTTGAAAAATTCGCTTCCCTTTCGTCAACAAAGAAAGAATCCTGTTTCATCAGGTTCCCGATCGGAATAAGCCCGTAAAAACCAAGTGCCAGATAATCCTCCCACAGAGGAAAGACCAATCCGAGTGCACCGTAAAACTCCCCGTCTTTTGTTGAATGTCCGCCTCTTTCATCAAGATCTGCGGTAGGTCTTGTCTTAAAGGGCAGATTCGTTTCAAGAGGTGCTGTTCCCTGCTGGGTTGCGCCGTAAATTCCTGTTCCTTCGTCAACATCACCGATGACATCACTCCCGACTGGTTTATCCATGAGAGAAATGTCAAGATTCTGATAACTGTAGAAAAAATTGAGTGAAAATCTTCTCTCCATCAGCGTAAGAAGTGCCGGATTGAAATATGTCACTTCAGCAGCCTGGGCAAACACCCTTGAATTAAAAGGATTTGTCGTTCCCATAGCACCCACGGTTTCTGAAAGAGGAGATGGAAACAGGTCAGTAAAATAAAGAAATACAGCAGAACAGATTAGAAATTTTCTCATGTCATTTTCCTTATAATAAACAACATCCACAGCACAGGAATGTACCAGATTTTCTCTATCCTGTCAAGAAGTTATCACTCTTTTCTGTACTCGAGTGTCATTTTTATTCAAGTGGTTTAACTTGTTGAAGAATAATAAAATATCTGAATAAAAAAAAAGGGGGCAGAAGCCCCCTTTAAAAAATCATTTCTTTTCAGATCAGTCGTGACTTACATAATATGCGGCCTGACCGAACTGATCATATGCAAAACTGTTAAGCTGGTCAAGAGTTGTCTCCATGATAACAAGGCGGCTGAATGGCTCCGTTGAACCGGATGCAGCTTCCTCAATCTCATTCTCTTTAAGTATTTTAGCATCTCTTACGATTCTGTATGCAGGTGAATATCTTGCATACTTGTCAGCAAGGAATTTCTTGAACTCTACTTCACTTGCAAATCTTACATTTTCACCGTCAGTTTTCATTCTATCAAGTTCGTCGTTTACCTGAGTTACAGTCCATGTCGGATTATTGGCAGTGATTATATCGGTAAGATACCAATCCGGCCATACCGCTGAAGCAAGACACGGAGTAAAATCATCAATTCCGTTCTCGATCAGACCTTCTCTGCACTCTCTCCAGGCCCTGAAAGCTGTCTTATCAAGGTTATCCATTGCACTTACCGGAATCTGAGCTCTGTAGTAAACGCTCTCATCCTGATTAAGGAACTGTTCTTCATTAACATCAGGTGTAGGATACAGACCGATAGCATAAGCAGGAATTACACCTGACATCCATCTTCTGAGAACTGATGTGTCTGCAGAAATGTTTGCCAGATTTCCCATTGCCCAGTAATTCGGCCACATTTTGTCGAAGTAGATCCAGCCGGCATGAAGCGGAACATATTTTTCGGGTTTCACTGGGTCGATCATTGAACAGATGTTGATAGCCGGCTCATATGCACCTTCAAGTGTTGATCCCTGCGGCCAGAAATATGGTAATGCACCGAAGTTTGTAAGAAGGTTGGTTGGATACTGTGCTTTTACCATATTGTTGCTGATGTCAGAATTTGAACAGTACGGAGAGAAGGTCATAACAGCTTCCTCTGTTGCAATGTCTGAAAGAACATTGAAAATAACATTTGTCAAACCGTCAAAAAGCTGTCCTAAACTGTTTGCTCTGCTTTCCCTTCTGTATTTTCCGTCAAACCAGCCGGAGTTGGAGAGTGTGAAAAGAGAAACCATTTTCTCTTCCGCAAAACCCCTTCTGATAACTTTATCATAATAAATTCCGGGGTTGTCCTGGATATCATAACGGTCTCTGTGGTAACGGCCCATTGAAGCCGGAACTGTCATAAAGTCACTCTTGGAAATTCCAAAAGGAGATGGATCTGAACTGATACCGTCAATGTAGTTGTCAGTTGACTGATAGTAGAATGTCTGTCCTGGAAGCATTTTTGTTGAAGCGTTTGCATCGTTATCAACTTTCATATATTCACCTGCAGATGGCTTATATATCCTTTCGAAAAGAAGATACTGTATACCTTCCATACCCGCAAGGACATGGTCACCGGCACCCATCGGTGTCATCCCTCTTACTTTATCTGTGGTAGGATCTACCCAGTATTCTATGCCTGCAAGTGCTTTTGAGTGTTCCTGACAGAGATAGTCTTCAACATCAATAAATGTATCTTCCGTTTCCCCTACCGGGATCTGCATTGTTGAACAACCGTCTTCGGAGTTCCAGAGAGGCATGTGTCTGAACCATTTTCCATAAGCATAGAAATTATAATCAAGAAGGAAGTGAACGAATTTATATTCTTTAAAGAGTGAATCATATATCATCTTCATTGATGTTCTTCCGCGGAACTCTCTGAATTTCGGATTACCTCTTCTGAAGAATCTGAGGTAATAGAACATATCATCCATATCAACCATCTGTCTAATTATGTCGGCAGCAAGATATCCGCCATCGAATGTGTTCGCTTTCGGTTCATCATAGGATTTCTCATCGGAAACAAAGATATACTCGTAGTGACTACCGTCGTTTACAAGATATGTTGTATCCCCTTCACAGTAATACTGATCAACATCTGAACCGTCACAGTCGTGACCCCATTTCAGCGAACCGTCATCGTTTTTCATCATATTTCCAAGGAGTGTCCTCTGGAATCTGGGAATCATCCTTGTTACTTTTTCACCGTTCTCATAATACTCAACAACTTCTCTCGGTTTTTCAACCTTTGCAAGTTTTCCAGTCTTTTCGTCGATGAAAGGAGTGTTAACCTTTACGAAATCAGGATATCTTTCATCTCTGACTTTATTAACAAGTTCCGGATTCGGATCGTTGCTGTCTCCTTCCTTAACAATGAGACCATATTTATTTCCACCTTCGACCATGTACTGTTCGATCGAACGGCCGTAAACAAATTTAATTGCAGCACTGTCATATTTTCCAAGGCCATTTGCGTGAATGTATGCTTCTCTCTGGTAATCCATTACTGAATTATACGTGTAGTAATTTATGTCAGAGTCAAATTCCTTCTTGAATCTGTAAACTTTATCACCAAGAAGAGTCGGGTTGTAATCAGGTTTTGCAATTTCATCTTTTACAAGAGTTTCAACTCCTTCCATCATTGCAGGATAATTTCTTTCAGCAAAATATGCATCACCAAAATTGTTGATGTCGGTTGATCCTGCAAAGTTGTGTCTAAGACCAACTGTATGCCCCATTTCGTGCTGTGCAACACCTTTAAACATAAGCTTTTCAAGTTCATCATAGATAGAGTATATAAGAGCTTTTTCATACTTATCCTTTCCGCCTTTGTCCCAGTCTGTGATTTGACCACGAAGTTCAAGCTGTTTTGCCTTGATGAAATTGATTATTGTTCCATCAAGAAAACTTTCATCATAATCAAAGTCACGCGCTCTTGCATCCATCCATCTAAGCATTTGTGCTTCCATAAGAGCCGGTCCACCGTACCACGGTTCCATTATCTCTCTTTCTGCATCGCTGTAGGAAGGATTGTCAGCAGGATCAGCCCACGGATAAAGAGCTCTCTTAATCGAATAAGGAACCATCTTCGTTTCCCACTTTGTTCCTTTTATCGAGCTGTAATCAAATCTGTCATATTTCTGGGTTGTTGCCATAAAAAGGTCGTTATATTTCGACAGAACATCATCCTGCATTTCCATAGGAAGGCTCGGATTAAATTTAGGAAGTGGCTCATTAATCATTTTCATGCTGTTTTGAGGAACTCTCTTTTTAAGCGATTTGCCTTCATAGGTCTGTGGATTGTTGTTCCAGGCAACTTCAGGGTATTTTGCATAGTCCGGATTAAGAAGGTCTTCAAAATCCCAAGCAGCAGGATCATCTTTTGAAATGACCATTCTTGCCATTTCAACTGCTCTTTCTGTTGCCCATGCAAGAACAGAACCTGCAACATTGGAACCGCCACCCAGAGACTGACCTGTTTCAGGGTTAACATTCCACTGTGAAACACCGAGAATACCGTATTCAGTCGGTTTTTCAACCCAGTTTATAAGAGCTGCTTTCGGATTACCGTTGTCATATTTGTAACGGAGAACCGGAAGACCTGCCTCTACTTCACAAGATCTTTCTTCGTTAAGAACACATGCTGCCTTTGCTTCAACTGTTCCTTCAGGACAATCTTCATCCTGTGCGAAAACTTTACAACCCCAACGGTCACCTCTCCACTCAGGATTGCCGGCTTCATCAACATAAAGCTTTGACATTCCGGTGTTGTTTGTAACACAGGTGGTGTACTGCATAACAACATCTTCTCTGTATTTTGCAGCTTCCTCAGGATTTACACAAATTTTTGCCGCATTTTCACGACTTGTGTCGGACAAATTGTAATAGTTGTCAAAGCCGTAAAGCGCCTTTCCGTCTCTTGCGGGAATATATGCTTCAACATTATTTTTTACCATCACAACGATTTCGTTCTTATATTCTTCAAGGATTTTCTCCATTTCTGAATCAACAGCACCATCCGTGTTTTCATCAATAAATGAACCATCCCATCTCTGTATCCATGCATATTCATCTGGAACAAAACATTTTTCTTCCCAATCTTCCGGCAGATTTCCAAGATACCAATACTGATCACGGACTTTTTGACCATTAATTTCAGTATAGAAATCCTTATCATAATTATCAACATACCACTTTTCAAACTGACGGGTATCACTTCCCGGATTCATTGCAGCGAACCTTGCGGCAAGCATTGCATGATTATAATCCTTTGTGATTGCACAGTTTATCGGTATCATTCTTAGAGGAGTTTTGGGAGAAGAAACAAAAACTATTTTCTGCTGATATTTCACTTTTTTCAAGCAGTCATTGTATGTTTCGCTGTTTCCACATTTAAAATTCCATTCTTTCTTTTCATTTGCCCATGCCATATTCCAATAGTTTGCAAGAATGTGAAAATTGTCATCCTTGTAACCATGATAGTTGTCGTAACCTCTGAATGTATTTGTAAAAAACCCGTATTCACGGAAAAGTTCATCTCTGAATTCAAGAGGTCTGAAACCACTATCCTTGGAACCTTTTTTCCACATAAATGAACGGGTAGCAAGGTCATAATCTCTTTTTCCGACAACATCTCTGTTCACTTTTGTGAAAACATATCTTTGAGTCATGCCTGCGGGTTCACTTCCAATGAACTCTTCAACATCTTCCATTGTGTAAATCGAATCCCAGCTGTTAAGAGGAGCAAGATACTCTGTCGAATAGAACTGAAACCACTCAACTTCTTTGTTGAATCTTTCCTTGTCATCAGCTATGGCGGTATATTCTTTATATTTCTTTGGAACAATGTAGGTTCCGTCATGAGCATAGAATTCCCAGTCTGTACCGATATTTATACCGTATTTGTAGAAAGGAGCGCCCTCTTCCATTGTCATATTAAGATATTTGTATTCAAATGAATTAACACCGCTCGTTGTGTCATAGGCAAGAGTAAAATATCTTCTTTCCTGCCACGGTCTGTCGGTATTTGGAGAAAGAACAGGAAGTGCCTCTCCTGTTGTAGGGTTTTCACTCGGTACAATGTCATAATGCATAGCGATAGGATATGCAAATACTGGTGTTTCATTGACATCAATAATTTCGTTGGTGTCAATTGAATTAAGCTTGTCCCATACGCTGTAGGCAATAAGCCAGTTTTCGGTAATTTTCCACTTGATCACTTTTCCGTCATTTGATTCCCCTATGAAAGAATAATCAACTGTGTAGGGAATATCAACGATAGTCGCACGGAGAAAGAATTCTCCTTCGAACAATCTCTTGTCCAGAGAAAGTTCAGGTGTTTTGTCCACTGCATCTCTTTCAGTTGTACATGATACCGCTATCATTACAACAACAAGAGCTACAAGCAGTGAAAATGCTCTTTTAATCCAGTTCATAATAAAACCTCCTTAATTAGAAACTGTATGAATAGCCAATATTAGCAAAAACTCTTGTATATTTAGGTTTGAACGGATAGTTTGCCGATCCGTTGTCAACAGCAGGATCACCTGGAACTGCATTGTATGTATAATTGCCGCTGTCATATTCGGGAGCGTTGGTCATGACTCCAATTCCGAAACTCCATTCCTTAATAGAATATGAAACTGACGCTCCGAAACTGAAAACATGGCTCCAGTCCTGATAAGTACCGCTGCCTATTTTTGTGCCGGCATAGTCGCCGTCACCGTACAGATCATCGGGCATTGATGTGACAGAGTAATTTCTTGAAATAACATATCCGCCGTTCACTGCTATCTTAAGCCCCTTGTAGGCAAGAGAAAGATTAAGACCCATAACAAAACTGTGTTCGTTTATCTGACTCAGAAGATCATTCTGGAAATCATCCCATGCATAATCTTCCTTTGCAAAAGTTTTAGTATACCCGAAGGAAAAACCAGCTGTTATCGATGTTTCCTTGGCAACTTTGAATGATCTGACTATCCCGAGTTCAGCAGAAAGCATTGTATAGATGTTGTACTGATCCCAAAGTTCGGTTGATGTAAACGGAAGACTTACATTTATTCCGAGCGAACCGCCGATTTCCCAGAAAAGAGGGAACGCTCTTGAAAGTCCGAGATTTAAAGGGGTGCCGTCGAACTTTCCTGAATCGATGTTTTCATCAGTTGTATATCCGGCTTCAGTTGCAACAGAGCTGTCAAGGTCGTATCTGTAGAGAGCGTTAAGACCTACATCAGCAGAAAAAGCTATCTGCCACGGGAACATATATGTTGCACCCAATGTAAGATTATAGGAAAAAGCTTTTCTTTCCTTTGCAAATCCATGTGAAAAACCGTTGATGACGCTGATGTTGAACTTTTTGTTCTCTTTTTCTTTATCATCATCTTTACCTTTTTCATCTTCAGGTTCGCTTTCGATCTTAACAGCCACCTTAGGTTGAGGAGCTTCTGCCGGTTTTTCAGCAACAGGTTCCGGCTTTACTTCTGCCGGTGCCGCCTCTGCCGGTTTTTCAGCAACAGGTTCCGGCTTCGCTTCTGCCGGTTTTACTTCTTCCGGCTTCGCTTCAGCAGGTTTTTCTTCCTTTGCCTCTGCTTCATCCTCCGCTTCATCTTCTTCTTCCTCTACATCCTCCTCAGCATCTTCCGAAACTGATTTTCCGGGCTCTGTCTCCCCTTCACCGGCACTCTCCTGAGCTAAAACCGGAAAAGCGAAAATAAGCAGCAGGGAGAGAAAGTAAATCTTAAATACTTTCAATGTCTCCTCCATTTATGAATAAGTTTCTCAAACCGTTCTCCTTTGAAACGCCAGCCAAAATAGTAAATACCCCTTAAAAAGTCAAACTTTAAATGAACCTTTTTTCACACACACACTATTAAGCAAAATAAAATCCAAACTTTTTTAACCAATATATTCAAATCATTATCTCTCAAATACAATCAATTCAACACTTCAATATCGGTTACAAGAATACTGAAAAGAAATGTCTGATCCTTAATTGTCTCAGGACCAAAAAATAACCGTCCAGTGACTCTCACCAGAACTACCTGTTTAAAAAGCTTTTCCCTTTCAAATTTAAAGGGATTTTCGCCGCTGTCCTTATAAACATAAACTATATCTGCCATTGTCGGTGGATTACAGAAAACACATCCTGCAAGAACTATCGACGGGTTTGAAAGCCAGAAGGCCGTAAAATTACCATCTTCGGGAATTTTATCAACAGGCATTACCGCTCCGGTCATTACAACCGCCGCACCGTTAAGCTTGTTCACAACTACTTCCGGCATTGATTCTTTAAGACGGAAATAAGTATAAACCTTTTTAAGTCCCTGATAGTTGAGTGGATGAAGATTTGAAAAATCAGGTTCGTTAAGGGTATATTTTCCGTGATATTTTTCTTTTTCCACAAGTTTGTCGCCGGGTTTTAGCACCGCATCAGCACCGTGTTTTTTAAAGCTGTCAGATATAGATTCATTTGCTTTTTTGAACTTTTCGCCTGCAGGAAGTTTTTCCTCAACCTTCTCAACATCCTCAACGATCTCAACCTTCTCATCACCCTCAACTCTCTCATCACCCGCAACCTTCTCAACCGGTCTGCTTGAAGAAATATCACCAAGCCCGGTGATGGCATCTCTGCCCTGATATTCTTTCGGAAGAAGTTTTTCAGAAAGGTCTCGTTCGGGCCTCATTTCATAGATAGCTGTGACTATCAATGCAGATAATATCACAGCGGAAGCGATAAAAAATTTCTTCTTTTTTGACATATCAGTCCTTGGCTACCTCTTCGACAAGGTTCATATTGTAGATCCTCAGCATTGCAACAAGTGAAAGGATCTGGCCGGACACCAGAGTAACCAATATTCCCTGTATTTCAACTTTTGTGACAAAAAACGGTTCGAGACTTATTCCGAGATTGAAATCTATCAGCGGTTTTAAATACCATAGAATAAAATGACCGAGAACAACACCGGCAAGAACACCGGCAACTGTAATTATCATTGATTCGATCATTACAGTCAATGAAATAGGGAGCTTGCCTATTCCCAAAGTTCTCATCATGGCCATCTCTTTCTTTCTTTCATTTATTGCCATGACCATTGTTACAAAAACCATTGCAAGAACGATCAATAATGTTCCGTAACTGAAAAATCCTGCGGCTGTTTCGGCTTTGTTCATATACTGCACAACTCTTCTGACTGTTTTTGCCACATCTGTTGCACTTGTACCGCTTCTGGAGGAATATTCCCTTTCAAGTTCACTCGTAGCGACCGGATTTACAGTTTTCACAAGAATCGCAGAAAGCGTTTCATGGGCTTCGCCATCAGTACCGTGATCACACCCTTCGTGGTGTTCATGGTGTTCATTATCTGCATTGTGATCGTCGTGTTCATCTCCCTTCTCATGAATTTTCCAGACTGCTCTTAAATTGACATAAATAGAAAAATCTTCCGGTCCGTTTATAGGATTCATTACTCCTGCAACATAATACTGAAAATCATCGTGACGGTGAGCATTTTCATCACCCACATGTCCGTGACTTCCGGCAAACTTGTCGTCAACTGTGAGTCCGTATCTTTCGGCTATTTTAAAACCGATAACTGCTCTGTGAAGGTCAGATTCAGGGAAAATGTTGTCAGAAACAAAACCTTCTTTCAACTTTATGAATCCGTTGCTTTTTTCCTTAATGAAATCAGAGTTTACCCCCGTTATGGGAATTCCCATGTAACTGTCAGCCCTTGCAACAGGAAATGCTGATGCGACTCTTTTATCTTTGATCAATTCTTCAAAAACTGAATATTCAAGTGTCCCTTTCGGTTTATCGATATTAAAAACCGTTGACATCACAAGCTGGGTATCGCTTGATCCCTCAGGTCCGATAACAAGCGGAAAGCTCAGAGAACTGTTTACGGCCGTTGTAGCCAGTCCGAAAGTCACATTCCCGATAGCACTCAAAAAAGCGAATGCACAAGCTATTGAGATTGTTGATATTACCACAGCGGAACATCTGTGTTTCATATTGTGCATAACTGCTTTTAAAATAAATGCCGCCCTCATGACACCCTCCCTGTTTCAAGATCGAATACCATGTCGCTGTTAAAGTCATCAAATATCCTGTCATGTGAGGCGAAAATTATTGTCGAGCCGTTATTTCTGCACTTTTCGATCGATCTGTAAACCGTTTTTGCACTTTCTGTGTCCAAAGATGCGGTCGGTTCATCGGCAAGAATGATCCGGGGGTTTGAAAAAAGAACCCTTGCAACACAAACCCTCTGCCTCTGCCCCACCGAAAGATGGTAGATCTTCCTTTTTTCAAGACCGGCAAGTCCCACCTCATTCAAAACAGCAATCGCTTTTTCTTCAAATTTTTCAGGGAGTTTCCCTGCAAAAGCGAGAGGTGCATAAACATTTTCAATGACAGAAAAAGGACTTAGAAGATTAAATGTCTGAAAAACATAGCCGATATTCTCAGCTCTGAACCTGTCTCTTCCGGTTTCGCTCATTGCGGTTATTTCAAAATCACCCGCCTTGACCGTTCCGCTGTCAGGAAGAATAAGACCTGAAACAATGTTCATCAGTGTGGTCTTTCCGCTTCCGCTTGCACCCTTCAGGCGAAGCACCGCTCCGCTTTTAAGCTCAAGGACAAGATCCTTAATAACTGCAAAACTCTCTCCAGTTGCATCCTTGTAACTCTTTGAAATTCCTTTAATAATAACTTCCATATGTCCTCCGCCGGCAAATCTTGAAAGCTGAAAACCTTACCCGTTAATAAATTTTAAGTCAATGAATTAATGGTCACACACATTAGTACCCGACACAAGCTGACCGTTTAAATAATCGGTAACAAGCTTTTCCGGTGTTTGGGCTGGAGAACCTACTATCACTGAAATATTATTCTGGGCAAAAAGTGTCTGAGCTCTTGAACCCATGCCGCCTGCAATAATAACATTCACATTTTTTTCACCAAGCCATTTGGGAAGGAGTCCCGGCTCATGTGGCGGAGGAGTGACATCTTCTCTTTTAACAATTTTCTTCTCTTTGTCGTCAACATCAATGATAGCAAATTGAGTACAATGGCCAAAATGCATGCACAACATGCCGTTTACAAGCGGAATCGCTACTTTCATTTTTCTTCTCCATTTACAAATTTTAATAATTTTTTCCATATAGAATGAATTTCTTCGTATGTCATCCCATTTTTATATTCCACTACCGTTTTTTTTAAGATCTGTGCGTCTGTAAAATCACTGCTGTATGAAACACGCCCGATAAAAGAAGCACCTTCGCCATGCACATATTCTTCAATATTATCAGTCATTTCACTATTCACATCCCATCTGTTAACCACTACTGCCGTCTTTATTCTAAAGTGTTTGGCAAGCGACATAACCCTCTTAAGATCATGAAAACCGCTCAGTGTCGGCTCAGTAACAATGAGCACTGCATCAGCACCTGTTACAGAAGCAATGACAGGACAACCTATACCGGGCGGCCCGTCAACAATTATAAAATCTGATTTTTTCTCTACGGCTATTCTTTTTGCCTCGTTTCTTACAAGTGTGACAAGTTTCCCTGAATTTTCAGCGCCGATTCCGAGTTTTGCATGAACAAGCGGGCCGAAACGGGTTTCAGAAAAAAACCACTCTCCGCACAATCTGTCAATAAAATCAATGGCTTTCTCAGGGCAGAACTCTACACATACTTTACACCCTTCACATTCATTTCCATCAATGAAATGCACTCCTGATCTTACCGAGATCGAATCAAATCTGCAAAGTTCACGGCATACTCCGCAATTTGTACACTTATTATTATCTATTACAGCGACTCTTCCACTGTAGAAATCACTTTTCCTGACAATTTCCGGTTCAAGGACAATGAACATGTCTGCGGCATCTACATCACAATCAGCGGCAATACTGTTTTGCGAAAGGGCAAAAAGTGACGAAGCAATGCTGGTTTTCCCTGTTCCCCCTTTTCCGCTTATGACAACGATCTCTTTCATTTTTCGCCTCCAGTCGTCCAGAAAATGAATTTCCAGAGATCTTCAAGCTTTTTTTTCAGATCAGGAGCGCCGGTTATTAAATTTCCTCCGGTTGAGCATATTTTTGCGATTTTATGGCTGTATGGTATTTTCATCAGTATTTTCAAATTGTTATCTTCACAATATTTTTCGACTAAATCATCTCCCGCCATTGATCTGTTTATAATTACGCCCACCGGGATTGAAAGCTTTTTTATTGTTTCAACAGCTATCATCAGATCATTGAGACCGAAAGGGGTCGACTCTGTAACAAGAATGACAAAGTCGCTCTCTTTTACAGCCGCGATCATTGAACAGCTCGTTCCGGGAGGAGAGTCTATGACAACATCATTGTTTCCGTCTGCTTTTTTCAGAACTTTTCTTATCACAGGTGTCGCCATCGGAAAACCTATATCAAGAATTCCCTGGGAAAAATCAATACGGCCGCTTCTGCCGGAAACTATCTTCCCTATGAAATTGGGCACTTCAGTTATTGCTGAAACTGGACAGACCCTCATGCAGCCACCGCAACTGTGACAAAGCTCATTGAACACCATAGGAGGTGAACCGAAAAACACTATCGCATTGAACTGGCATATCTGAGCGCATTTCCCGCAACTGATACATGTGTCTGTATTTATTAAAGGAACATCCACCGAAACTCTTTCTTCGATCACATTTTCAAGTTCAAGAAAAAGATGACCGTTCGGCTCTTCAACATCACAGTCAAGCAGCTGAACCATTCCGGGAGATGTCATTGCAAGGGCGATGGAGACCGTTGTCTTACCGGTCCCCCCTTTACCTGAAGCAACTGCTACTTTCATTACCAGTGACCGTCAACATCGGCAGATTTCATCTCAATCAGCATGCCTGAAACATACTTTTCAACAGCTTCCGACACTGTTGCCGCATTTGCGTTGAATATCTTTACTTCCGCCTGCTTAAGAACTGTGAAGGCCTTCGGTCCGCAGTGACCTGAGACAAGGACTTTCGCACCTGCCTTTATCACATTCATTGCCGCCTGGATCCCTGCTCCCTGAGCCGCATTGAGGTTCATTGAATTATCAACTGCTTCAAACTGTTTTGTTTCGGTATCATAAATAATAAACCCCGGCGCTCTTCCGAATCTGCTTTCAAACGGTGAATTCAGATCATTCCCTGTAGTTGTAACTGCTATTTTCATTTTTTATGCTCCATATTTCTTATATTAAAAATTCTGCACCGTTTTCCCCTTCCGCAACCCGGCATTGCAAAACCCGGTTTAGCAAGACGGTTATGAATAAAGCCCGTTATCACTTCATCAATATCACCTGATACAAATGAATATACAAAAATGCCTTTATCAATAAGTTCCGTTTCAACTCTTCTTGAAACAGCTCCGCAAATAAGGACATCGATCTTTTCACTTATTATGAAATCAACTTTGTGCATGCAGGTTCCGTAAACGATTGAAACAGAGCTCTTTGAAACAACCTCGCCGTTTTCAACATTTATCAGCAGTGCCTCTTTCGCAACATCAAAAACCGGAGAGATTCTCCCGTTCCAGATCGTTATGAGCACTTTCATCAATTCACTCCAAAAAAAACCGGTCCTTAATTGCAATTGTTGTGCCACCAAAACAAAAAAAACTCAACTACTTGTATTTAATCGCTTTTATCAGAATTGCTCTTTTAGAACACAACAGAATTAGTTGCATATTTGCAACTTTATTTTGCTGTTTTGTGGCAGTTTTGCAACTTTGTGAAAGCATCCAAATACGAACTACTCAGCACCAAGCCTTCTCTGCTGACTTTAAACAGCATCGCTCCGATAATTGATCCTGTTTCAAAGACTTATGGGCTGAGTATGGGATTTTCGTTTTAGATTATCTCTTCTTCAAAACTGGCACTTCCGGCATATATTCATCAAAAGGGCAAGCTTCAGGTTCAAGTTTGCAATAACACTCCATGTCACGCAGATAAAGTGACTGCCAGATAAGATATTTTCCTTCAAAATCTCCATAGATCTGATTGTATTTTGTTCCTATCTTTTTTTGGCAGTATTTTTCTTTTTTAATGATCGAATAATAGCAAAGTTTGCTATCCTCCGTTTCGGCTGAAACTGAAAATAATTCACCATATAAAACCTTGTCACCTGAAAAAGAGTCAACTATTGTGACATATGTGCCTGATTCAGTCTGTTGAACAGGATTTACTGCATATTTGATGCCGCTTTCCTCAATCGTTCCTATAACTATATTATATGATTCATCTGCAAAATATGATGTAGCAAAACGGTTGTTCTGCTCCTTGTCAAAAATTACACTGTAGACATACTGATTTTCACCATTCACTTTTTCACATTTGCTCAGTCCTTCAGGTAGTTTTTCAAGATTACAGACATATCCGTTTCCTTTATTGTCTGTTATTCCCAAATATTTTCCACCAAGACTTGCCTCATAAAGTATACCCCAACCCAGACTGTGCCATTTCCATTCACCAATTTTTGCGTAAAGAATCTGATACGGGTCATCATCTGTCTTCTGATGAATGAAATACACCCATTCATCACTCATTTTCATAGCAGATTCAGGCAGATACCGTATTGTGTCATTGTAAATTACTTTGTATCCTTTAACTTCATCATACATAACAAGATATTGTTTATCCATTGATTCGCCAAGAGTTGTGTCATCATGAATCTTATTAAAATCCATAACCGTACCCAGATGTTTTCCACTTCTGTATGCAGAAGCATCCATTACTGTCGGCATTATTACAGTATACTCATCTTTTTCGACATTATATGAAAAAATCCTGTGATCTGTCGGATACTTGTAATATTGGTCACTGCCTGAAAAATCGGTCCTCATATCCATACCCACTTTTTCATTCCATATTGAAGAATGGCGAAAATTCTGAGAACCGGCAGACCAAATTGCATCCACGACAGGCGCAACCCGTCTATCACAGTCAGTAATGGGTGTTGAAATGTCTTCTTTTCTTCCAGCTTTTAATGTCTTCACATCACAAGGATATCCATTGCAGTCACGGCTTGGAAAATCTTTTGAGTATTTCTGATTTATTTCACTCCAAAGATTCCTCACACAATCTGGATCATCACTTTTTGCAGGGAGATCGCACTTTCTACAAAAATGAATGCTACCGTCTTCACGGTAATATGGGAAATTCGCATATTTAAACTGGGGACATTCCTCCGCTTCCTGATAGTCTGCATCCGAATCCGCCTGATCGTCATCAGTTTCATCATCTTTTTCAGCAATTGAATCTGTTGAATCAGCATCATATGCGAAATCCTTGTCCTGCTCAACAAAACCATCATTATCATGCAGATCACTATCATTTTTTGGACTGTCAGAGTTACATGAAGTGCATGACCAGAATGACAGCAAAAGGAATATAATTAATATGTTACGCATAAATTCCTCCTTATTCAATCATCCTTTTCTTCAGTTTTATCAATCAATTTTCTTTCTTTTTCATCAAGGGGAGGAAGATAATTTTCCTTTGTCACAACACTTTTCCCAGTTTTATGCTCCAGCTCTTTTTTTGCTTTTTTTGCAATGCTTCCGCCTTTTTTGGCGGCATCTTTATTTTCATCCATTCCTGAAGCATCAACACTTTCAGCTATTTGTCTTGTGGAAAGTTCCGCAAGAGCTGTAAAGATCAATTCAGCTTCACTCATATGATCTCTTAAGTTCTGTGATTTTAACCCCTTAAGCTTTTTGTGCTGATTATTTTGTATTTTTTACCATCCGATGATTCAAGTTTCAGTTGGTGACAATTTGTCACCGACTCACTTCCTTCCTTCTTGAGCCGTTCTTTCAATTTGTTCCAGTATTTTCGGGCTTTTTGAAAATCATCTTGATCAAGCAGTGTTTGAATTATGTCAACTACTGAAAAATACCACACATTCCTTTTTTCATCATAAATCCTTCTTATTTTAAATCTTTCAAAAACTGCAATAACCATTTCCGACTTATTCATGTTCTCCTCCAGAATAGGCTACAAAATTCTTCATAAAACCTCAAACGAAAGCATTTAAAAACTTTGGAAGATTATCTCAAAAACCGGTTTTAGTCAAATAGCCAAAACTTTTACTTGAACGATTGTTCAATTGTTCATTTATGAATTGTTCTTGAACTCCCCACTTGAAAAAAAGATTTTGGGGACTATTGTCTCTTTGTGCATGTTTTTTTTGATATGGAGGAATTAGAATATGTCATTTTCACTTTTTACGAATGATGAAGAGGAGAAACGGTTTAATGAAACTGTTTCAAAGATCAGGAACATTATCGTTGTCATGAGCGGAAAAGGGGGTGTGGGCAAAAGCAGTGTGGCTGTGAACCTTGCATATTATTTTGCGATGCAGGGGAAAAATGTCGGCATTATGGATGTCGATTTTCACGGTCCGAGCATACCAAAACTACTTGGAATTGAAGGGAAAAAACTGGGATCAGATGAATCGGGAAGAATTAAGCCGGTAAGAATTTCAGACACTTTTCACGCTGTAAGCATCGGGCTTGCACTTGATTCCATTGACTCGCCTGTCATCTGGAGAGGGCCGATGAAAGTGAGTGCGATCAAGCAGTTCTTCTGCGATGTTGAGTGGGGCGAACTCGATTATCTTATTATTGATTCCCCTCCCGGAACAGGTGACGAGCCGCTTACTGTCGCACAGTTCCTTAAAGATAAAGCAAATGCATTGATAGTAACAACTCCTCAGGAAGTTTCAATAAGCGATGTCAGAAAATCACTTTCATTTGCAAGCGGACTTGGATTTAAAAATCTCGGAATAGTCGTCAACATGAGCCACTTTGTCTGCCCCAAATGCGGTGAAAAAAGTTATATCTTCAAACAAGGCAGCATTGCAAAAATGGCAGAGGATCACAACACTGAAATTCTTGGCGAAATCCCGATCGAACCTTTAGTCAGCGAATGCGGCGATGAAGGAAGATTTTTTGTCAATGTTTACGGGAAAACACCAGCCGGAATCGAATTTGAAAAGATAGGTGAAAAGATCTTTAAGAAGCTTGCCGAATAAACACGACTTTCTTGTCAGTAACGACTTTTCTGCAAAATTTTCTTGACAAATCAAATTTTTTGCGTATAATTTCCTCTGTAATGCTGTTTTTGCATTGAGGAGGTTTTTTTGAAAACGATGCTGAAAAATCTGGCAGATATTCAGACAGGATACTCTTTCAGGGGGCGTCTTGAATATTCTGATTCGGGAAATGTAAGGGTTATTCAGATGAAAGATCTGACTTCTGATAACATTGTTGACTGTCACGAACTGATAAAAATAGATATGGAAGTTCTCAAAGATCATCATCTTGCGAAAAAGGGAGATCTTGTTTTCAGATCAAGAGGAATTAACTGTACAGCATCAATTTTATTAGAAGAGATTGATAACACTGTGGTTTCTGCTCCTCTTTTAAAAATCAGTGTTATAGATCGCAATAAAGTTTTTCCTGAATATCTGAAATGGTTCATCAATCAGCCGGAATCTCAGAAATTTTTGCAATCAAGGTTGTCGGGCACTCATGGAGGAATGATAAGGGCTTCCGAGCTTGCCGAACTTCCTGTTTCTGTTCCCGACTTGAAAACGCAGATGCTGATAGTTGAAATATCAGAATTATCTGAAAAAGAACACCGGATATTGTCACAAATTTCAGAACTCAAAAAAGATTACATCTCAAAATTATTAATAAATTCATCAAAAGGAGAATAAGGATGAGTACAAAAATCGAGCAGAAGGATATAAACAGTGCGGCGTGGGCGGCGTGTGACACTTTCCGTGGAGTTGTAGATCCGGCTCAGTACAAAGATTACATTCTTGTGATGTTATTCCTTAAATATATATCAGATGTATGGAACGATCACTATGAAGAATACAGAAAGCAGTATGGAGATGATGACGAAAGAATAAGAAGAAAGCTTGAAAGAGAGCGGTTTGTTCTTCCTGAGGTGAAAATTAAAGAAACAAATGAAAAAACCGGAATTGATACAATTTTTGACAGGTTTCCTGCTAATTTTTACAGTCTTTATGAAAGAAGATCAAATGATAATATCGGCGAACTTATCAACATAGTTCTTGATAACATTGAAGAATCCAACAAATCAAAACTTGAAGGGGTTTTCAGAAATATTGACTTCAATAGTGAAGCAAATCTCGGAAAAACCAAAGACAGAAACCGTCGTCTTAAAGCACTTCTTGAAGATTTTAACAAACCTCAGCTTGACATGAAACCGAGCAGAGTTTCAGAAGATGTTATAGGAAATACATATATTTACCTCATTGAGCGGTTTGCTTCTGATTCAGGCAAAAAAGCAGGAGAATTCTTCACTCCTTTGAAAGTCACTGAGCTTGTAGCAAAACTTGCAATGCCTAAAACAGGAGACAGAATTTGTGATCCGGCATGCGGTTCGGGCGGATTGCTTGTTCAGGCGGCAAAAATAATTAACAGCAGAGACTTTGCACTTTACGGACAGGAATCAAACGGCAGCACATGGGCTTTGTGCAGAATGAATATGTTCCTTCACAGTTTCGACAGTGCGAGAATTGAGTGGTGTGACACACTCAACAGTCCAATGCTTGTGGAAAATGACAGATTGATGAAATTTAACTGTGTTGTTGCCAATCCTCCGTTTTCACTCGATAAATGGGGCGCAGAAAATGCAGAAAACGACCGGTTTAACAGGTTCTGGAGAGGCGTTCCACCAAAAAGCAAGGGTGACTGGGCATTCATTACTCACATGATTGAAACGGCACTTGAAAAGGAAGGAAGAGTTTCTGTAGTTGTTCCTCATGGAGTTTTATTTCGTGGAGCAGCTGAAGGGAGAATCAGACAGAAACTTATTGAAGAAAATCTTCTTGATGCAGTCATCGGACTGCCGGGAAATCTGTTTCCGACAACCAATATTCCTGTGGCGGTTCTCGTTTTTGACAAAAGTCGTGAAAGAGGCGGGAAAAATGATTCAAGAAAGGATGTTATTTTTATTGATGCAAGCAGGGATTTCATTCAGGGAAAGAATCAGAACACGCTTTCAGAAGAACACCTTGAGAAGATAGTAAAAACATATAAAAACAGAGAGGTCATCGAAAAATATTCATATCTCGCACAATTTGAAGAAATAAAGGAAAACGATTTCAACCTCAACATTCCCCGATATGTAGATACCTTTGAAGAAGAAGAGGAAATTGATATTGATGCAGTTCAAATTGAAATTGATCAGCTCGAAAAGGAACTTGCTCAAGTGAGAGCAAAAATGGCTGAAAAGTTGAAGGAGATTGAGAGATGAATGGGAATAAAGGGAAGAAAATAGAAAAAAATAGAAAAAAATGCTTGACATATCAGGAAAATAGAAATATAAACGGTATCAGCATACCCCCTATGCCTCTGCAGAAATGCATGCACACTTTAGGGGGTTTTTCCTTTTTAAGGGGTTTCGCATGAAATATTCTAAACCCCATCTTTCATTTGAAAAACAAGCTTGCTATCTTCTTTCAAGAGGACTTGTTGCAGATAAAACGAAACTCACTAAAAGATTGAAACAGGTCAACTATTATCGTTTAAGTGGATACTGGTATCCGTTTTTAAACTCTGACGATACATTTAAGCCACAAACTTCAGTAGAAATTATCTGGAGAAGATACACTTTTGACAGAGAATTAAGGCTTCTTTTAATGGATGCAATAGAAAAAATTGAAGTGACTATTAGAACAAGAATCGCTTATTACTTCAGTGAGAAGTATGGGGCTTTCGGGTATCAGGATAAAGGTAATTTGCCGGATATAAATTTAAAAGAATACGGTGACTTTATTTCACAGTTTTCGAGGATGACATTTTCCAGCAAAGAACTTTTTGTAAGTCATTTTTTTGACAAATATGGTGACAGCCACCATGGGCTTCCGATTTGGATGGCAATTGAGTTAATGAGCTTTGGAATGATGTTGACATTCTATAAAGGTTTGGAGCAACCGATAAGAAAAAAGATTGCTGCTGATTTTGGAACAAGCGAAGAGGTTTTTACTTCATGGCTGCATTCAATTACTTCTATAAGAAATATGTGTGCTCACCATGCAAGATTATGGAACAAAGAAATTGGATATAAACCAAAAATTCCAAAGAAAAGGAAACATCCTATGTGGCATACTCCTTTTGAAATAAAAGGAGATAGAATTTTCGGAATGGTTATGATTTTGAAATATCTTTTGAAAATTGTTGCACCGAACAGTAAATGGGGAGAAAGAGTGGAAAAACTAACTGATAAATATAATGATCTGCCAATAATAAAAATGGGTTTCCCTCCGAATTGGAAGGAGTCTGAGATTTGGAAAGCGAAGGAGATTAAAAGATGAAAACGGATCATCTCGTGGAAAAGAACGAAATGATAAAAAACCATATCGTGGACATGCACGAAATGGTCTGCATAAATAAACCGGAGGGGAAATGAAAATACCGGAAGGATGGAGAAAAGTAGCTTTGAAATCAATCGCAGAATTCATATACGGATTCACAGAAACTGCACTTGAAAAAGGAGATGTTCGTTTAATCAGGATTACCGATATTGATGATCGAGGTTTTTTAAAAGAAACCGATGCTAAATATGTTAATATGGTTAACGGGTTAAAAAACTATTTTCTTAAAAAAGGAGACATTCTTGTTGCCAGAACAGGTGGAACTTATGGAAAAACTCTCTACTATAATAATAATTATCCTGCGGTGTTTGCTTCATTTTTGATAAAAATTGAACTTAATAAAGACAGAATGTTACCAGAGTTTTATTTTCATTTTTCCCAATCAGATAATTATTGGATACAGGCAAAAAAACTTGTAAGCGGTGGGGGACAACCTCAGTTCAATGCAAACATTCTAAAAGAAATAATTATCCCCATCCCTCCCCTTCCCGAACAGAAAGCAATCGCAAACATTCTTTCAACTTGGGATGAAGCGATTGAAAAAACGGAGAAATTGATAAAGGAGAAGGAGAAGAGATTTAAGGGGTTATTGAACGATTTGATTCATAAAGGAAGAAAAAACAATGCATGGAAAAGCTTCATTCTAAAAGATATATGTAATTATATCTCTCGAAAAAATTCTGAAAACAACACCAATGTTCTCACTTCATCAGCCCAGAATGGTTTAGTCAGTCAATTTGAATATTACAACAAAAGCGTTTCCGCAGAAAATGTCACGGAGTATTACCTTCTAAAAAAAGGCGACTTCGCATATAACAGAAGCTCCGCAAAAGGTTATCCGTTCGGTGCGACAAAGCGTTTGGATAGATATGAAAAAGGCGTCTTATCAACGCTTTATCTATGTTTTTCATTAAAACCTAATTCCCCATGCGAATCTGATTTTCTTCTACATTTGTTTGAGTCCGGTTCTCTCAATCGTGAACTTCGTGCCGTGTGCCAAGAAGGAGCTAGAAGTCACGGATTGTTGAATATTACAAAATCTGATTTTTTTGGAATAAAAATTTTTCTTCCCAGTCAAAATCAGCAAAAGCAGATTCAATCTGCTCTCAACACTGCTCAAGATGAAATCAACATCCTGGAAAAATTGTCAGAACAATATAAGAAACAAAAACAAGGACTTATACAGAAATTGCTGACAGGAGAATGGAGAGTTAAGAAAGAAATAATTAATAAAAATCTGAGGGTGTGATTATGGCAATTAGTCAGTCAAGTTTAAGAGAAAAAGCTCAACGGTATTCTATTAAAGAAAGTGTTGTAAAAACAGCTGCAAAAATTAAAACGGCTTTCTTGTGTCATAGCCATAGAGACGAAGAACTTGTGAAAGGACTTATCGTAATATTAAAAGAATCTGGAATAAATATATATGTTGATTGGCAAGATCATTCAATGCCAGCCACACCTAATAAAGAGACCGCACGAAAAATCCAAGAAAAAATAAAAACATCGGATATTTTTCTTTTTTTGGCAACTTCGAACTCCAAAGCTTCTAGGTGGTGTCCATGGGAAATTGGCTATGCGGATTCTTCTGGAAAAGGAATTTATATAATTCCAACATCAGATGGTGATGGGACATATGGAAACGAATACCTACAACTATATCCAAGAATTGATAGCGGACAATATAAAATTGGTGGAAAGCCAGGATACTTTTTATCTGAAGCAGGAGAAGAAAGTGGGTATGCAATTTCAAATGAAAATCTGAAATAGGAGTTTGACATGGGAAAGAAGATATTTGTTTCTTATAAATACGGTGATACTTCTGTAAAAGCATTAAAGGAACCACTGGAAGAATTTTATAATCCAACAAAAGTGAGAGATTATGTCAGTGAATTACAACTGCTTATTGATAAAGAAGATCATATAAACAAAGGTGAATCAGATAATGAAAGTTTAGCAAACTTTAAAGATTCCACCATAGAATCTAAGTTGAGAAGAAAAATACACAATAGCTCAGTTACAATCGTAATCATTTCCCCCAACATGAAAGACTCTCATCTCACTGAACATGATCAATGGATTCCATGGGAAATTGCATATTCATTGAGAGAAAGCACCCGAGAAGGTAGAACCAGTTTAACAAATGCTGTATTAGCAGTTGTTCTTCCTGATAGAAACAATTCTTACAATTACTTTATAAAAGATAACACTTGCCCAAAATGCAATTGTCGCACATTAGAAACAGCATTTCTTTTTCAAATTCTCAGAGAAAATATGTTCAATATAAAAAAACCTACCTACAGCAACTGTGACAACCATCAAGGCAACCCTGTTTATCTTGGAGAATACTCTTATATTAATTCTGTAAAATGGTCCGATTTTAAAAATAATGTGAACTTTTATATAAATGAAGCTGTTAAGGTAAATGAAAATATTGATGATTATAATATTGTAAAAACTGTAAAGTAGGAGGGACAATTGAATATTTTAGACAAAGAAAACTTACACAAAGAAATAGACCTAATTCAATCATGCATAAATAGGATGGCTAGTAATTCTTTTTTGATAAAAGGATGGACAATTTCAATAATTGCTATAGTTCTGGCGTTGGTTGATAAAGAAATAAATCCTCTTTTGCTCTGCTTAATGCTTCTTCTTCCGTTAATTGCTTTCTGGTGGCTGGATGCCTTCTTTCTTTATACTGAAAAATTGTATCGAAAACTCTATGAATGGGTGATAACAGAGCGACCAAATAACAACGCTGATTTTATGTATGATTTAAATCCTCATAGATTTAAAAAGAAACTTTTCCAAAGTGGAAAACCTGAAAAACTTGAGACTCAATATTCAGTGATGTTCTCGCCGACATTGAAAGGTTTTTATGGGATACCTGCACTAATAATTATTGTGGCTGGGTTTGTCATTTTCTTCAATGAAAAGCCAAAGCTTGCTGTTAGCAATGTTCAGCAAATTGAAATTGTTAAAATTCCACAATCAAGCGAAAAAACAGTTAAAGTAGAAATTCATTCCATTCCAGAGATTAATGTGAAGGCTAAAATTGAAAATCAATCTCCAAATAATACTAACGAAGTAAAAAACAAGGCAAACAAATGAGCAATTCCAGCGAATCTCAAAACATTGAATGGAAGCAAAACTGGCATGATGACTATCTGAAGTGGATATGCGGTTTTGCAAATGCTCAGGGAGGACGGATTTTTGTCGGTAAAGATGACTCAGGTAAGACGGTGGGCTTGAAGAATGCAAGAAAGCTGCTGGAAGACCTGCCAAACAAGATTCGTGATCTTCTGGGATTGATGCCTGACATAAATCTGCTTGAAAATGACGGTAAAGAATTTCTGGAAATCGTTGTTAAGCCCTCAACGGTTCCCATTTCTTTACGAGGTTCCTATTACTGGCGCTCAGGCAGTGTGAAACAGGAACTGAAAGGACTTGCTCTAAATGATTTTCTTTTGAAAAAAATGGGAATGACATGGGATCGGATGGTTGAGGATAGAGCGACACTTGATGATATTGATGAAACAGCAATTGAGCGTTTTAAAAAAGATGCTGCAAAAGCAGGGCGTCTCCCCGACATTAGCGAACTGTCAACTAAAGAAATTTTAAAGAAATTGGGAGTGCTTACAAAAGAAGGAATTACAAGAGCAGCAATAGTTTTATTCGGAAAAGATCCCGGCGAGTTTTTTCCAAATCTGTTTATTAAAATAGGTCGTTTCGGTGAAAGTGTGGTTGATTTGCGTTTTCAGGAAGTATGTGAAGGTAATTTATTTCAAATGCTGCATGATGTGATGGAACAACTGGAAAAAAAGTTTCTGATAAAGCCGGTTCGTTTTGAGGGGCTGCAACGAATCGAAGAATTGGAATATCCTGTTCCGGCTTTGCGAGAGATGTTGCTCAATGCATTGGTACATCGCAACTACATGGGCAGCATGACTCAGTTGAAAGTGATGGATGACAAAATTTCTTTATGGAATGCAGGTAAGCTACCCGAAGAACTTACGATAGAACAATTGCTTCAAACACATGAGTCTTTCCCCAGAAATCCCTTAATTGCAGATGTGTGTTATAAAGCAGGATATATTGACTCGTGGGGTCGTGGAGTGGAGAAAATTACAGAGGCGTGTGAACAGGCAGGATTACCTAAGCCAATATTCATCGAACGCTCCGGCGGCATGCTGGTTACATTGACAAGAACAACGGAAATATTGAACGATCCTGCGAAAACGGTTTCGGAAAAAAGAGTAGATGATTTCGGAACAATTTCGGAAAGAATTCGGAAAGAATTCGGGACGAGTCAGGCAAACACATTTGAGATAATTTGCCAACACCCTGAATTTACAGCAGAACAGATCGCAGAAAAAACGGGAAAAACCACAAGAACTGTTGAAAATCATATTGCCAAATTAAAGAAAGCCGGAATTATTGTCAGAAAAGGACCGAAGCTTGGTGGTTACTGGGAAATAATTGCATTAGGAGAAAATAAATGAGCAGTTTCAACATCAATGAAAAACACATTTCCCAGATTCCTGCTTTACAGCTTCTGGTAAACATGGGATATGAGTTCATTTCTCCGAAAGAGGCTCTGAAAGAACGGCAGGATAAACTTTCAAATGTGATCCTCGAAAATGTTCTGCGTAAAAAACTTAAAAGTTTTAACAGGATAAATCACAAAGGGGGAGAATATCTTTTCAGTGAAGAAAACATTCAGTCTGCAATTCAGAAACTCAAAAACATCAAATATGACGGGCTTTTGCAGACAAATGAAAAAATATATGACCTTTTAACTCTGGGAACCGCTCTTGAACAGACTGTTGAGGGAGATTCAAGAAGTTTCACTTTAAAATATATCGACTGGCGGAATCCTGAAAGAAACGATTTTCATGTTACAGCTGAATTCAGCGTTGAAAGATCAAGAAGCTCTGAAACTGCAAGACCTGACATAGTCCTTTTTGTGAATGGAATCCCCTTTTGCGTTATTGAGTGCAAAGCTCCGAATATTAAAATTGACGAAGCGGTTTCTCAATCCATCCGGAATCAGTCTGATGAATATATTCCGAAACTGTTCACATATTCTCAAATGGTTTTGGGAATAAATAAGAACTTTCATAAATACGCAACTCCGGGAGCAGGTGAGAAATTCTGGTCTGTATGGAAAGAAAAGTTTTCAAAGGAAGATACTGAAATCATAAATGAAAAAATTAACTCAGAATTGCCGGAAGAAACTGAAAGAAAAATCTGCCACGCTCTTCAGATATTCAAATTTCCTGAAACCGGGCAAAGATCGGTCACAAATCAGGATGAAACACTCTTTTCTTTATGCCGTCCTAAGCGGCTTCTTGAAATATCACAGAAATTCACGATTTTTGACGGCAGAGATAAAAAGATTGCAAGATATCAGCAGTATTTTGTAATAAAAAGCACCCTTTCAAGAATCAAAGAAAAAAATTCTGACGGCATTAGAAAAGGGGGAATAATCTGGCATACTCAAGGCTCAGGCAAATCACTCACAATGGTAATGCTCACAAGAAACCTTGCTCTTGATGATGAAGTGAAAGATCCGAGAATTGTTCTTGTCACAGACCGTGATGATCTCGACAAGCAGCTTGGAAATACTTTCGCATCGTGCAATCTTGATCCGAGCCGTGCAACTTCGGGAAGGAATCTTCTTGAACTCATCACAGAAAAGAAAAGCGGAATTATCACCACACTGATCCATAAATTTGATAAAGCATTGAATTTAAAGAAAGTTCAGGACGAATCATCAGATATTTTTGTCCTTGTGGATGAAAGTCACAGAACTCAGTTCGGATCACTGTCAGCAAGAATGAAACAAATGTTTCCCAATGCCTGCTATATCGGATTTACAGGAACACCCCTTCTTAAAAAGGAAAAAAGCAGTTTCGCCAAGTTCGGCGGACTGATTGATCCGCACTATTCAATAAATCAGGCCGTTGAAGACGGAGCTGTCGTTCCACTGCTTTATGAAGGACGGCTTGTTGAAATCGAGCAGAACAAAACTGCAATAGATCTCTGGTTTGAAAGACACACTCAGGGACTTACTGAAAAACAGAAAGCAGACCTCAAAAGGAAATATGCAAGAGCGGAAATGCTCAATAAAGCTGAAAGAGTAATTTATATGAGAGCTTTTGATATTTGTGAACATTTCAGAGCTAACTGGAAAGGGACAGGCTTCAAAGCTCAATTAGTTGCCCCCGATAAAGCATCCGCAATAAAATATGATGAATTTATTAAAGAAATTGGTGATATATCTTGCGATGTTGTTATTTCCCCTCCTGATCAGAGAGAAGGATACGAAGAGGTTGACAAAGAACCCAAAGAGGAAGTTATCAAATTCTGGAACCGTATGATGAAAAGATACGGTTCTGAAGATGAATATACAAAACAGATAATAAATCAGTTTAAAAACGGGGATGAACCGGAGATTCTGATCGTTGTTTCCAAACTTCTAACAGGATTTGATGCACCGAAAAACATTGTTCTTTATCTTTGCAAAACACTCAGGGAACACAATCTTCTACAGGCAATCGCAAGAGTTAACAGGGTACATGAAAACAAGGAATTCGGATATATCGTCGATTATGAAAATATTCTCGGTGAACTTGATAAAGCACTGACAATGTATAATGAATTCGAGGGTTTTGATGAAACAGACATTGACGGAACTATCACATCAATAAACAATGAGATTTCAAAACTCCCGCAAATTCACTCAGACCTGTGGGATATTTTTAAAACTGTCAAAAACAATTACGATGAAGAGAGCTATGAACGGCTTCTTGAGGATGTCAGTTTAAGAGATAAGTTTTATCAGCGACTTACAGAATATGGAAAGTCACTTTCAAATGCTCTTTCAAGTGAAAAGTTTCTCATGGAGACAGATGACAGAAAACTTGAAATGTATAAAAAAGATTTCAGAAAATTCTATCTCTTGCGGGAAGCGGTAAAAATAAGATACGCAGAATCAATTGATTACCGTGATTATGAACCGAAAATAAAAAAACTTCTGGACACTCATATTCAGGCAAATGAAGTACTTCAACTTAATGAACCGGCAAACATTTTTGACAGCTCATCTTTTGGTCTTGTCAAAGAGTCACAGGGAGTTTACACAGGATCAAAATCAGTTGCATCACAAGCTGACACTATTGCTTTTGCGGCAAAAAAGACAACAAGTGAAAAAATGGATGAGGATCCGGCATTCTATCAGAATTTATCAAAATTAATTCAGGATGTTATTGACGATTTCAGAGCTGGAAAAATATCAGATCTGGAATACTTGAAAACAGCGAAAGAACTAAACAGAAAAGTAATTGGAAAAATTCATGACGACATTCCTGAAAAACTTAACGGAAAAGAAGATTCTATTGCATATTTCGGTTCAATTAAATCAGTTTTTGATCAAAATGAACTGATTCATGCCGGAAACGACATCATTGCAGACATCGCAATCTCAATATCAGGAATAATTGATTCAAATAAGAAAATTAATTTCTGGGATGATGAAGATGCCCAGAACAAGGTAATTGATGAAATTGATGACTATTTATATGATGAAGTGAAAAACAAAAGGAACATATTTCTTAAAACTGAAATAATGGATGATATCATTAATAAAATCATGCGCATAACAAGAAGCAGAGACGGAAAATGAGTGAAAAGAAATCCATTAAATATGGTGAACGGGAAATATTTTACAATCTCCAGTATTTAGAAAGGAAAACCATGACAATTACAGTCCATCCGGATGGAACAGTGATGGTCAAAGTGCCAATTCAAACACCTTTTGATAAAATCGAAACCCGTTTAAAAAAAAGATCGAAGTGGATAGCTAAGCACCTGGATTATTTTATAAATTTTAAGCCGAAAGTTACACCAAGACAGTTCATAAGCGGAGAAACTCATCTTTATCTTGGAAGAAGATACATGCTTAAAATAATTATTGATAATAAAGAAAAAGTTGTCGCAACAAGAGGAACTATTGTTGTTTACAGCAAATTCAGAGATTCAGACAGAATAAAAAATCTTGTCGAAAAATGGTATAAAGAAAAAGCCGATGAACATTTTACGAAAAGCTTAAATAAATGCTTTGAAAAATTTAATAAATACAATTTGAGAAAACCGGTACTGAAAATAAGAAAAATGAAAACCAGATGGGGAAGTTATTCAACAAAAGGAACCGTTACATTAAATCTTGAACTTATTAAAGCACAATCAGAATGCATTGATTATGTTGTGACTCACGAACTTTGTCACATGTTGCATAAAAACCACGGAAACGGGTTTTACAAACTTCTTTCAAAAATGATGCCTGAGTGGGGAAAAACCAAGTCAAAGCTTGAAAAATCAAGCTCTTAACTCCTAAGCAAAAACAAGAAGATCGGGTTTGAAAACAAGTATCGCTCCAAGTGTTATCATCAATATTCCGCTTATCAGTTTAAGCACTTTTGCGTGTTTTTCCTCAAATCTGTATTTGCCCATCGTGAAAACGAAAAGAGCGACAATAACTGCGAGAGGAATGACATAATAGGCGTTGTAGAGAGCCATGTAGAAATATTTTACCGATGTGCTTATCTGCTGAACTGAAAGAACTCTCGTATAAATTGCGGGAAGTCCGATGGTGCATCCAAGTTCAATAAGATTTACAAAAAAAGCTAGCGTCACTGTTCCAATGAAAGAGATTAGAAAACTTGAATTATTCATGATCTTTCTCATTTTTTCAAAAAGCTTGGGTTTCGCTTTTTCAGGGATCATCAAGCTAATCCCTTTTTTAAAGAAGAAAAACTCCTTTATGTTGATAAGTCCCATCAATAGCGCAATTATTCCAAGACCGATCGTGACATATTGACTCACACCCATGAATGTGAAAATGTTGAGCCATGCAGTCATGAAAAGAAAATATACAAAACCTGAAGATACAACAAAAACAGTTCCGACCATTATAAGTTTTTTTCTGCTTTTTGCATTGACAAGAAGGGTGAGAAGAAACATCAGAACCCACATCGCACAGGGATTGATGCCGTCAAGAAGACCTATTATGAAAGTAAAGCTCGGCAAAGAGACCATTTTTGCATCAATTTTGCCTAAAATGGGAACATCGATCATATTCTCCTTACACTCTTTGCAGTCTTCACTCTGACAACTCTCTTTTTTATGATCTGACATATTAAGATCGATCATCTGCCTTATGAGCTTGTCGTGATGTCCTGCCTGGAAACCGACAACAAATTTACCGTTAAAAATAAATGTCGGAACTCCTCCGCCCTGAATTCCGAGCTTTCCTATCATTTTCTTAAAAAGCTCTCTATTTTCAGCGACTTTCATCACTTCAAGTTCTTTAAAGACTATGTCAGGATATTCTGTTTTGAGCTTATCAATAAAAGGATGCGCTTCAATACAGTGAGGACATTTATAAGAATAGAAGAAATAAAAAACATCTTTATCTTCGTCTGATGCAGTGACAAAAAGAGGAAATAACAACATAAAAACTGCAACAAGCAGAAATTTTCTCATATTTAAAGCCTCCATCATTAAAAAAGCACCCTGACAAACATTTTAAAGATATAGTTTATTCCTCAAAAATTGCAATTACTTTCTACTTTACTTTCTACTTTCCATCTGAATTCCGTATTTTTTTATGATGCGATACAGAGTTGTTTTATGCACACCTAGCGCTTTGGCAGTAAGTGGGACATTGAAACCGTTCTCTTTCAACGCATTCTCTATAAAACTTATCTGTGTCAGTTTTTTTACCGATGAAAGTTTTGCAGATTGTGGTTTTTCCTCTTTAATATCAGAAAGTTCTGACGGAAAAAGATCTTGAGTTATCTTATCTGAAGTGCTTAAAACAACAGCTCTTTCGATAACATTTTCAAGCTCCCTGACATTTCCCGGCCAGTCATGCGACATTAGTGCAGATAAAGCGCCTGAAGAAAAGCCGGAAACAGATCTGTTAAAGATGCTGTTATATTTTTCAAGAAAATAAAAGGCCAGAACATGAATGTCCGAAATCCTTTTTCTTAAAGGTGGAAGTTCAACCCGGATAACATTGATGCGGTAATAAAGATCTTCACGGAATTTCCCCTGCTCAAC
>Ga0116148_1001054_pt1 | contig 31432 bp, 21 predicted proteins | sample AD_UKC055_MetaG_FD_89786 | JGI IMG/M metagenome (GOLD analysis project Ga0116148, IMG submission 89786) | Active sludge microbial communities of municipal wastewater-treating anaerobic digesters from USA - AD_UKC055_MetaG | ecosystem: Engineered > Bioreactor > Anaerobic > Digestate | place: USA...
CAGAAGAAGAGCCTTGTTACCGGTGCAATTGCGAAGGTAGAGGGTGATGACCTGCGCAAGGCCTCTGACATGCGTGTCACCCAGGCTCTTCAGGGCAAGACGGCCGGTGTGGTCATCACGGCCAACTCCGGTCAGCCGGGGTCTCAGATCTCGGTACGTATCAGGGGGGTAGGCACCAACGGTGATGCCGAGCCTCTTTACATCATTGACGGACTGCCCATGAGCGGATCAGGGACGGATTTTCTGAACGCGGCAGACATTGAGTCAATAGAAGTGCTCAAGGATGCTGCATCGGCTGCCATCTACGGTGCACGAGGTGCCAACGGGGTTGTACTGATAACCACAAAAACCGGCCGCACTGACACAAAGCTGACAGTGACCTATGACGGTTATTATGGTTTTCAGAATCCCTGGAAAAAGATGCCGCTGCTGAATTCACGTGAATACATAATGCTTATTAATGAGGCATCAGTCAATGCAGGTCTCGGGCCCCGTTTCACCCAGGCACAGATAGAGGGTTTTACTGCCGATACTGACTGGCAGGATGAGATGTTTTACTACAATGCCCCAAAACAGAACCACTCCCTTTCTTTCACCGGCGGCAGTGACAGGCTGGAATATTCATCCTCGCTGAATTACTTCAGCCAGGAAGGCATTGTTTCCAAAGGCAAGTCAAGTTTTGAGAAAGTCGGCTACAGACTGAATGCAGCTGGCACCTTCGGTCTCTTCAAACTGGGAGGAAATGTAAACCTTGCAGGAATAACCAGCAAGGGTATTGCAACCAACGACAGGTACGGTCTTGGCCTGAACCAGGCCCTTAACATGCCACCGGTGGTTCCGGTTATGTTTTCTGACGGTACATGGGGCACTTCTGAGGCATACGGATTCGGTCTGCAGGAGATCACCAATCCTGTGGCCATGGCAAGTTACAATAACTCGAAGACAAGAACCTACAAACTGATCGGCAACCTGTACGGCGAGTTCGATTTCAGTAAGGTATCCCCGGCGTTAAAGGGACTCACTTTCAGGTCATCATTCGGAGGAGAATATGCAATAGTCAATACTGACACCTATACACCGGAATATTACCTCGATGCCATGCACTTCAGCAATATTGACAAGGCTTACAAAGGGCTTGACATGTGGTCGAGGTGGAACTTTGAAAACGTACTTACCTATGCAAGGACGTTTGATGTTCACAACCTGACCCTCATGGCAGGTACAACCGCGTTCAAGGATATGCATGAAAATCTCTGGGGCTCGAAGAATGATCTGATATTCGATGATTTTGGACATTCATACCTTGACAACGCAACTGACCCCGAGAGTGCCAACGCGGGGGGAGGTTACAATGAACATACTGTCTCCTCGCTTTTTGCCCGTCTGAACTATGACCTGAAGAACCGCTACATGCTTACTGCCACAATCAGGAGGGACGGATCTTCGAGGTTCGGAAGCGAAAACAAATATGGTTACTTCCCTTCTGCCTCAATTGGGTGGGTCATCTCACGGGAAGACTTCATGAGCAATCTTAATGATATATTCAATGTTCTGAAACTCAGAGCAAGCTGGGGCCAGAACGGAAGTGAGAATATAGGCGATTTCAATTATACTTCCATTATCGGTAACGGCGCCATATATTATTTTGGTGACGGGAAGACACAGTACAACGGTACGGTGCCCACCAAGCTGGCCAATCCTTCCCTGAAATGGGAGGCATCCGAGCAGACCAACATCGGTGTTGATATGACGACCCTTGGCAGCACACTCACTGTCACACTTGACTACTATATAAAGAAGACCAAGGACTGGCAGGTTGCTGCACCCATTCCAATACTTGTAGGCAACGGAGCTCCCACAATTAACGGAGGCGAAGTCAGGAACTCGGGCTTCGAAGCCCAGGTCTCCTACCGTAAGCAGATCGGCCAGCTATACCTCGGAGCTTCCGTGAACGGTGCATTCAACAAGAGTGAGGTCCTTGACCTGCAGAATACGGAGAAGGTTCTGAAGGGCGGTGATGGCGGTTTTGGCCAGAGCGAACTGATATATGTAAAGGTAGGTCTGCCTATGGGTGTCTTCTTCGGTGTTCAGACTGACGGAGTCTTCCAGAACCAGACAGAGATAGACTCCTATACAAACAGTACCGGAGGAAAGATTCAGCCAAATGCCAAGCCGGGTGACCTTAAGTTTATTGATGAAAATGGCGATGGTACAATCAGCGATGGCGACAGGGTCCAGATCGGCTCCCCGTTGCCTGATTTCACCGGCGGGCTTAACCTGAACGCAGAGATCTACGGCTTTGATTTCAACATGTTCCTCTATGCAGCCCTGGGCCAGGAGGTATACAGCGCAACCAGACGGTATGACATGAACTTTGCCAACTACACAGCTGAATGGCTGGACAGGTGGACCGGTGAAGGCACATCTGACAAGTACCCGAGAGTCACTTTTGCTGACAACAACCTGAACGGAAAGACAGTCAGTGATTTCTATCTTCAGGACGGTAGTTTCGTCAGACTCAGAAACATTACCCTCGGGTATTCTCTCCCGCAGAATATCACCAAAGCTATCAAGCTCAGCAAGCTTCGTCTCTATGTATCGGCTGAGAACCTCTATACATTTACGAGGTATACAGGCTACGATCCCGAGATAGGGGGCGGCGTATTCGATAACGGAATTGACCGTGGCATTTATCCTCAGCCGAGGACAATCATGACCGGTATCAATGTTACATTCTGACACCATAAAAAAGAACAGAGTTATGAAAAAGTCAATTATATACAGTCTTTTCTTTCTGGCTGTGATGGTGGCAGGTTCATCATGTTCCAAGGATTTCCTGGAGCTCGAACCAAAGACCGGTCAGACAGAAGCCAACTACTACAAGACAGAGTCTGACGCCTTCCTGGCCATGACAGCTGTTTATGATGCCTATGCGCTTCAGAACTGGCAGTTTGCCCCGACAATGGCTGACATCTGGTCAGATGATGCATTCTGCGGCGGTTCTGATGCTTCTGACATGAGCCAGTGGCAGGATATGGAGATGTTCAAGATGGAACCTGAGAACAATACATCTGCGGATTTCTGGAGCCGCTGCTATGCCGGAATCTACAGGGCCAACCTGTACCTTCAGAAGCAGGATGGCATTGACTGGAAGACAGAGGGACTCAAGGAGAGGTATGAAGCTGAGGTTAAATTCCTGCGTGCCTATCTGTACTGGGATCTGGTACGTCATTACGGGTGGGTGCCGGTGATGACCGAAGTGCTTCCCTCGGTTGAGGATTACAGGAATCTTACACAAAGTGCTCCTTCAGAGATATTTACGCTCATTGCATCGGACCTGCTTGATGCCGTTGATGTTCTCCCGAACCAGGTCACACCTGCAGAAAAGGGCCGTGTTACAAAAGGTGCCGTTAAGGCTTTGATGGCCCGCATATACCTCTATCACACCGGTATGAGCGCCATCAGCGGCCTGGGACTTACGGCAGAGCAGTGGGGTGACGGTACTGCAGTGATCAATAAGGCCTATGTTCAGACGGCTCTCGACCAGGTGATAACCAGCGGCGTCTATTCGCTGATACCTGATTATGCTGACCTGTTTGACTGGGATAACCAGAACAATGCCGAGGCGGTACTTGAGATGCAATATTCAGACAAGGCCAAGTCAGGCGACTGGGGCGGCTGGAACATCAATGGTAACTTCGCATCGGTCTGGTTAAGTGTTCGTAATCCCCAGGGTGACGCAACCGTTTTCCCCGGATGGTCACTTGCAGTGCCCACCTGGAGCCTGGCCGACGAGTACGAATCGGGAGATCCGAGGAAGTATGTTACCCTCTATGATGCTGAAGAGATGCTGACTGATTACAACAGGGCATTCATGAATACCGGCTATTTCAACAAGAAATACATGGCCAGGGCTGATTACCAGGGATCGGGAGGTGACCCAAGCCATAACTTCCCACGCAACTTCATGGATATAAGGTATGCCGACGTACTGCTCATGGCTGCCGAGGTATGGCTCACTGACAACCCGGGCAAGGCTGCTGGTTATCTCAGCCAGGTGAGGACCAGGGCACTCGGTGCCGCAGCTGAAAAAACCTCTATCACCCTTGACGACATTTATCATGAAAGACGCGTCGAATTCGGAGGTGAAGGGCTGAGAAAATGGGATCTGCTGAGGAGAGGTCTTGACTATGCAGGACAGAAGATCAACGCCAGTTTCAACATCCCGGCCGGTACTCCCAACGCTACGGACTTCAATCCCAGAACCTTCAAGCCGGAATCATGGGGTATGTTCCCGATTCCCGCCAGTGAGATAAGGAATATGAACAGCGGAGTGCTGAAACAGATGGTTCCCGCCTACATTGGCTTATGAATTATCCAATAAAAAATACTGTAATGAAAAAAATCAGATATATAAGCAGATTAGCGGGCATTCTGGCCGTTGTGCTGGCTGTCAATGCCTGCGAACCTCAGATGGCGGACAAGCCCGAAGTCGGGGCTGCCCCTTCATCCGATCAGCTCAGCTTCACTATAACTCCCGGAAGCGATGAGTTCAACTTCGTGATTGAAAACACCTCAACAGTCACCGGGATTGCCTCATGGGATTTTGGTAACGGCACCAAGGCCACCGGCAACTCAAATGTCGCCAGGTATCCGATGCCAGGCGATTACACTGTCGCGATGACACTTGTTACAAGAGGAGGGTTGGCTACCATTACGAAGACCCTGACACAGTCCGAAACAGACTTTTCCATCTTCACTGATCCTGTATATGTCAATCTAACAGGAGGCATAGATGATGCTGACGGGAAAACCTGGGTCCTTGATGTGGCTACTCCCGGTCACCTGGGCGTTGGCCCGCTTGATGACCCCACAGCCATGACCTGGTGGGCAGCAGCTCCGTATGACAAGGACGGCACAGGCCTGATGGACGATGAGATCACCTTCAAACTTGACGGTTTTGCTGTTACCTATGACAATAAGGGTGTAAGCTATGTCAAGGCTTACCGTGCCAATGACCCGGCACTGGCATCCGTTTATCTCAATCCCCGCGAAAACAAGGGCGACTGGGACGTAGACTACACAACACCGGTGTCAGGCACTTTCAATATCATCGAGGTATCCGAAGGCAACTACACCATCACCCTGAATGGTGAAAAACCAATTTTCCCCTGCTTTGACGTTGGCGCAAAGGATAATACCTACACCATACGCAAAGTTGAGGAAAACCTCCTCGAACTCACCTGCTTCGAATCATACGAGGGTTGGAACAACTGGCACTATTACCTGATACCCAAGGGTTATGTCAGGCCGACAATCACCTATACAGTAAATGCTACTGAGGGGACTGACAATGAGGTTTCCTGCTCTGTCACAGGTTACAGCATACCTGCAGGGCAAAGTGTTACAAATATTGCCTGGAACTTTGGCGACGGCAGCGATGAAGTCACCGCCGGCAAGGATGAAGTGGTGAAACATGTCTACATGCGCAAGGGAACATTCACCGTAACTGCGAAGCTGACAACCAGCATTGGAGTACTGACCGGAACGAAACAGATTGTGCTGGCTAACAACAACTCTGCCTATGTGCCATTCCTCCTTGACATGATGATAGTCTACAATGACCTGAGCGAGGTGCAGGTATTCCCCCTGCTTGCGGAAAACTGCGCCCTGGATGTGGTCGATAATCCTGAAAAGGAATATCCGAACAAGTCCTCGAAGGTTGCCCTCTTTTCGAGGACCGGCAACCAGTATGCCAATGCATATATCAGGCTGCCGGCAGGATTCAGGTTTGACCTGAGGCTGCAGCAGGTATTCAAGGTAATGGTACGCGGCAAGGCAGGAGATGTTATCCTGCTCAAACTTGAGAATTCAGACCCGGCCGAACCCTGGAAAACCGGAACGGAGAAAACTTATACGATCCGGAAAGATGATACCTGGGAAGTTGCAGAGTATGACTTCAACGGAGTACCCGGAGGATTTGACTGGACAGGTGATATGTATGCCCCGAACGTGGTTACTGACAGCAGGTTCAATCATGATTATTACAACACATTACGTCTGATGTGCAATTCAACGGTTGCCGACGGCACTCACAGTTTCTACCTGGATGAGCTGTCAGGCCCGCATGTTGAGGGTATCCATAAATAGTTGTTTTTCCATATCATTGCCTGCCCTGACAAGGGGCAGGCAATGTTTTTCATATTTTTACAAACATTTCAGAGAAGACAGATGAAACTCACGAGACTATCGCTGGTTCTGTCAGCAGGACTTTTTATGCTGATTACCAGCTCATGTGACAAGGGAAAGAGTGTTACTGACGGTGCCGAAGCAAAAGCTGACAGGCTGGTTGCGCAGATGACCCTGGATGAAAAGATCGGGCAGATGTCGCAGCTTGACCTTGGTTATTTCATGGACCCTGAACAATTGAAACAGGCTGTCAGGGAAGGAAGATGCGGTTCGCTGCTGAACTTCCTTGGCGTTGAACAGGTGAATGAGATACAGCGCATAGCTGTTGAGGAGAGCAGGCTCGGAATTCCTCTGATCATCGGAAGGGATGTTATTCACGGTTACCGCACGGTTTTCCCCATTCCACTCGGAATGGCAGCATCATGGAACCCTGAAGCTGTCAGGAAGGCATTCCGCATCTCTGCCGTCGAGGCTTCATCCGATGGCATAAAATGGACCTTTGCCCCGATGATCGACATCACATGGGATCCCCGCTGGGGAAGGATCGCAGAGGGATGCGGCGAGGATCCGTATCTTGCATCGACCCTTGCAGCTGCAATGGTAAAAGGGATTCAGGGTGACAGCCTCACTGACCCAACGGCACTGGCAGCATGTGCGAAGCATTATGTAGGTTACGGGTTTGCTGAAGCCGGACGTGATTACAACACCACCTATATCCCCGAACCCCTTCTCCGGAATGTGGTTCTCAAACCTTTCCATGCCGCGAAGGAAGCCGGTGCACAGACCTTCATGTCAGCATTCAATGACCTGAACGGCATCCCTACATCAGGTAACCGGTTTACCCTGAAAAAGATACTTAGGGAAGAGTGGGGTTTTGACGGTTTCGTCGTGAGTGACTGGGCATCTGTCACAGAAATGGTCAACCACGGATTCGCCGAGGATGACAAACAGGCTGCAGAGATAGCAATAAATGCCGGTGTTGAAATGGAAATGGCCACCACCTCATACTACGCCAATATAAAGGCTCTGCTCGATGAAAAGAAGATAACCATGGAGCAGATTGACGATGCTGTAAGGGATATCCTCAAGGTTAAGTACAGGCTGGGACTGTTTGACAACCCGTATACAGACCCTGAAGCAGGGAAGAGGATACTTGACCCTTCATTCCTTGATCATGCCCGCACTGTGGCTCGCCAGAGCGCTGTTCTGCTTAAGAACGAGGATGCCGCACTACCTCTTTCTGAAGATAAGATAGCCTCGGTGGCTGTGATCGGTCCCCTTGCTGACGCCCCGCGTGACCAGCTAGGGACATGGTGTTTTGACGGCAGGGCTGAGAATTCCGTGACTCCGCTGAAAGCAATCAGGGATCTGCTCGGTGACAAAAAAGTCAATTATGTCCAGGCGCTTGCATACAGCCGTGATAAAAGCAAGGCAAACTTTTCCGCAGCCGTGGCTGCTGCGCGAAGGTCTGATGCAGTGCTCTTCTTCGGCGGCGAGGAGTGGATCCTCTCCGGCGAAGGTCAGTCGAGAGGAGAGATAAATATGCCCGGAGCGCAGACCGAGCTGCTTGAAGCACTGGCTGCAACAGGCAAGCCTGTCATACTTGTAATCATGGCAGGACGACCCCTGGCCATAGGCAGGGAAATTGAACTTTCCGATGCCGTGCTTTATGCCTGGCATGCAGGCACCATGGCCGGTCCGGCTATAACTGACCTGCTCTTCGGCAAGGAGTCTCCTTCAGGCAAGCTGCCTGTCACCTTTGTCAAGGGAGCAGGACAGATTCCGTTCTATTATTACAGGAACAACACAGGAAGACCGGCAAGCGATGAGACATGGACACCGTTTGACTCCATCCCCACGGTCAACCCGCAGAGCTCACTAGGATACCGTACTTTCCACCTCGACTACGGCTACACTCCGTTGCTGCCTTTCGGTTATGGTCTGAGCTACACGACTTTTAAATACAGTGATCTGACCCTCTCATCGCAGGTGATGAAGATTGACGGAACACTTACTGTCAGGGCCAGGGTGACCAATACCGGGCACATGGACGCTGATGAGATAGTACAGTTCTACGTTCGCGACAGGGTCGGCAGCATAACACGCCCGATCAAGGAACTGAAGGGATATAATCGTCTCCGTATCAACAGGGGCGAAACTACTGATGTCGAGTTTACCCTGACGGCTGCTGACCTTGCCTTTTTCAACGGCAGGGGAGAGGTAACCGAACCGGGGAAGTTTGATGTCTGGATCGGACCAAGTTCGGAGGAAGGGCTCCATGCCGACTTTATTCTGGAATAGAATAATACAATGGCGAAGATGATACAAATCGGAACCCTGTTCCTGGCGGTCGCCCTCCTGGCACCCGGATGTGGCCGCTCAGAAAAACCGGAAGAGTTTCCGGATAAGCCAAACACAGGAGACAATGTTCTGGTGTGGAGCGATGAGTTTGATTACAACGGGTTACCTGATCCGAAAAAATGGGGCTATGATACGGACGGCAATGCCACAGGCTGGGGGAACAATGAATCACAGTATTACACGGCTTCCAGGCTGAAGAACGCCGAGGTGAAGGACGGTTTTCTCTCCATTACTGCACATCGTGAAGATTTTGAAGGTTTTAAGTACACCTCAGCCAGGCTAGTCACCCGTCAGAAGGGCGACTGGCTATATGGCAGGGTGGAGGTAAAGGCAAAAATTCCTGACGGGAGAGGGATGTGGCCGGCAATCTGGATGCTGCCCACCGACTGGTCTTATGGCGGCTGGCCGTCCAGCGGTGAGATAGACATCATGGAGAATGTCGGTTATGATCCTTACAAGATCGTTGGCACGGTTCACACTGAGGCATATAATCACTCTATCAGCACACAGAGGGGAGCAACCACCAATGTTCAGTCCTGCTACAGTGACTTCCATGTATATGCCATAGAATGGGAGGTCAGGGAGATCCGGTTTTATGTTGACGACCTGCTTTACTTTACTTTTACGAATGAAGGCACCGGCTATAAGACCTGGCCTTTTGACAAACGGTTTCATCTGTTGCTCAATGTAGCAGTGGGTGGCAACTGGGGGGGGCAGCAGGGTATTGATGATACAGTCTTTCCCCGGTCAATGGTTATAGATTACGTAAGGGTTTACCAAAAGAAAACAGGGAAATGAAAAGGCTCTTTGTACTGATTATCTCCATCCTGCTTGTCAGCTGCAACAGGCCGCCGGAAAACGGTCCTGGCAGGGATGACGGAACCGGAATTATGGCGGAGGGGTGGATCACCTCGCCGCAGAAAGGTGTTTTATTCACGAAGCATTCCGGGGAGCTTGAGTTCATGACCACTGCCAATACTGATCCGGCCATCGTTGTTGACACAACGCAGCGTTACCAGGAGATAGACGGCTTTGGAAACTGCCTCACCGGAGGCAGTGCCATCCTTCTCAATAAAATGAGACTGGCCGAGCGCACGGTTCTGCTGCGCGAGCTTTTCAGTCCTGATGGAAACGGCATCGGCCTCAGTTACCTGAGAATAACGATTGGGGCCTCGGATCTCAGCGACAGGGTCTTTACCTACTGTGATCTGCCTCCGGGCGAAACAGATCCTCAGATGGAACAATTCAGCATTGAACCGGAAAAAGCTGATCTGATTCCTGTGCTGAAGGAGATTCTGGCCATCAATCCTTCGCTTAAGATTTTGGGCTCTCCCTGGACAGCCCCGCTATGGATGAAGACCAACAATGCATCAGTCGGAGGAAGTCTGAAACATGAATGGTTTGATGCCTACGCAAAGTATTTTGTGAAGTACATCCAGGCCATGAAGGACGAGGGGATTGTCATTGATGCCATCACTGTCCAGAATGAGCCCCTCCATGGAGGGAACAATCCAAGTATGGTCATGACGGCTGCTGACCAGGCTCTCTTCATCAGGCAGAGCCTGGGTCCGGCATTTGCCGCGGCGGGGATAAAGACCAAAATCATTATCTATGACCATAATGCTGACCGGACAGACTATCCCCTTGCCGTGTTGAATGATGCCGGGGCCCGGCAGTATATTGACGGCTCGGCTTTTCACCTGTACGGAGGTTCAATTGACGCCCTCACCGCAGTTCATGATGCTTTCCCGGCAAAGAACCTTTACTTTACCGAGCAATGGGTAGGCGGACCCGGCAATCTCGCCGAAGACCTCAAATGGCATGTTGAAAACCTTATAATCGGCGCTACCCGTAACTGGTGCAGAAACGTGATCGAGTGGAACCTGGCCTCTGATCCATCGTATGACCCGCATACTGAAGGAGGTTGTGACAGGTGTCTTGGTACTGTGACCCTCAGCGGGAACAACGTCACCAGGAATCCGGCATATTATATCCTTGCCCATGCCTCCAGGCATGTAAGGCCGGGATCGGTAAGGGTATCTACCAACACCCTTGGAAACCTGCCGAATGTTGCCTTTCAGACCCCCGGGGGAAGCAAGGTGCTTATTGTTGTGAACACCACACCCGACAAAAGAAGCTTTAATGTAAAGTTCAGGGGAAACACACTTCCGCTCAGCCTTGACGGCGGCGCAGTGGGTACATGGATTTGGTAGGCTGTTATTCCTTTACCACCATCCGGGGGAAACTGCCCTCGCGGGTGAAAATCCTTATGATGTAGATCCCCGGTGACATGGCGCTCATGTCGACTGTGGTCTCCCGGGTGCCGGCTTCCTGCATCAGCAGTATCGTTCCTCCCATGCTGTAAACGCAGATACTGCTTATTTCAGGTTCTGCCCTTACTGTAAGCCGATCACTTACCGGATTGGGAAAGAGGATTGCAGAGATGTCTGCCACAGTTTCACCGGCAGAGGTGATCACATCAGAAGAAGCTTCCCAGCTTTCCGGCAGGCTGTTGTCAAGCGCAGTGTCTTTCAGACGGAGATAGGCGCCGTTGCCGTCTGCATCGGGCCATGGAGTCTCGTCTGAATACACTGTAATGTCTATCACGTTCCCGAAGGCATCGGCGAGGATGAGGGGCTCACCGCTGTTGGACAGATGCCTGGTGAACTGCCCGAAGGGAGAGAAGCCGTATTTTGCCTGGAAGATGGTGGCATTTGATGCCAGTATCACGCACAGGCCGGGCCCGAGGGTGGTATTGGCAGGGAACTGATAAACCACTCCGGTACCCATGAAGTATATCCCGCTCAGGTTAACGGTGGAGGTCCCGGTATTTCGTATCTCCATGAACTCCAGATCATCTCCGTCAGGAAACTGAGTCGAGGTCTGGGGATGGTACATAATCTTCGTAACCGTCAGTTGCGGGACTGCAACGTTGCTGCATGTGCTGTAGCTTCCAAGCCCGACGGTCATCCATTCTTCACGGGCCTGCATGAATGATTTGATGGCTTCAATTCGTTCCGCATGCCTTGCCTGCTTGCCCCATCTCTGGCAGTCGCGTGCAACGGCCTCTGATATCAGCGCCACAGTCTCGTCCAGAAACGCCTCCCTTACCGACCTGTTCAACGGCATCTCCGGCTGAAGCAGGTCATTCCACCTTTTTGAGAGGTAACACCTGAACTGGCTGTTATAGAACAGATCGCGCCAGAAGCGGGAACCATTGTTGTAAAAGTAGTCTTCAAAGTACCACAGGTTGGTTTTGCTCCGGTCCATATCCCACTGGAACAGGTCGTTGCCAAAGGAGAGGTCAAGGTCCCAGACAGGCCCTGCGCGAAGTTTCCCGTTGCGGTCCTTGTGGAAATACGTGCTGTACTGGTAAGCATCGGGATTGGAGGCAAACTCATTTACAATCATGAAGTCAATGAAGGAAGGAATGTCTATCAGTGTGGGATATCCGTTCACCACGGAGACATCGTTGTTGTTCGCGGCTGATTCAAGCCTGAAGAATACATTGCTGATATATGATGTCTGTGCAGCGGTTGCGTCTTCAGGTTTGGGCAGGTCATGGATATACTCCACCGGGGAATGCTGGAATGAATACATCGTCCAGGCAAGGGGATCATCACCTGATCTCTTGTCAGCCTTTGATATGTATCCGCCGGATACTGCGGGAAGTGCGTTGTCATTCTTGCCGATTTTTATCACGTCAATCCTGTGATCGTCGGCTTTAAGCTTCTCCTGGAGCATGTAGAGCCCCCTGTAGTTGTTATTTATGATCACCTCGCAATAGACTGCCCTGGAGGCATAATTGCCCATCTTCCCAAAAAGGTTATGGCAGAAGTAGTCGCGGATGAAGGCGGTGTCAAACACCATTCCGCCGAGTATCCAGTCATTCTCCTCGGGCATGCCGAGCAGGCTGACATTATTGTTGGTGGCATCATCAGCCATGCGGGTTGTGAAACCGTAGTTCTTCTTGGGTGATTCCTGTGAAGATGAACCTCTTATCTCAATGCCTATCCTGCCGTCATAGTTCAGATAGAGAGGATTATCCTGGTCGGTCACATAATTGCGCTGTCCCGGTCCCCGGTCAATGATCTTCATTGTGGCTTTGACCTTTGGCTCGTTCGGGATGGTCACGCTGCCGTCAGTGCTGATGATGACAATGGGCAGGTTGCTGCCGGTCAGCACCTGTCCTGTCAGTTTCGCAGGCAGAATCAGAAGCAACAGTGCCTGAACAGCTATATATTTGATCATGCTTCCCCTCACAGGAGCCAAAATTAGCATAATTGTGCTGAAATAGAACGTTTCACGAGCCCGGTAAATTATTGCGTCGGATAAACCTGTAAGGAGCCCCCGGGGCATCGTTGATCAAGAGTAAATGAGGAAAATATCGGAACTTAAATAAATATATCGGACAAGGGTTTCTGGCAAATAAATTATATATTTGCATCTTTAATGCTTTAAGATTGGTTGCGTCCCGATCCATAAAAGTTCTGAAAAGGTACATCATGTCAGGCAGAATGCAGACAGCGATGTTCACCGTTACTACAACCACCATGACCACTCCCGGCAAGGGAGTAGGTATATTCATATGATCCCAGGGCGGACAGCAGTCCGCAAACCCGGCTGAGCCGGAGAAAAGAATTCCATTCCATTACTTAATCTGAACTTTTTTATGAAAGTCTTGAAATTTGGAGGTACCTCCGTGGGAAGTGCCGGAGCAATACGCACGGTAGCCGGGATACTGCAGGGCGAGGAGGGTCAGGCTACGGCTGTTTTCTCGGCATTATCCGGGGTAACTGACAGGCTGACCAGGGCTCTTCTTCTTGCTTCGGAGGGGCGCTTGGAGTATCATTCCGTGATCAGGGAAATTGAGCGGCGCCACCTGGATACTGCATCTGAGCTTCTGGACCCGCAACGTTATGATGGCTTTGCCGGTATGATAGCCGTTCATCTTTCCCGCCTGGACGGTATACTGGAGGGTATTTCAAGGCTGGGCGAAGCAACATCCAGGTCATCAGACCTGGTCTTAAGCTTCGGCGAGCTGATGTCGCTAGACCTGATTGAGCTGGTTCTGGAAGAGTACGGTGCAGATGTAAGGAGGGTTGATGCCAGGGAGATGATTTTTACCAGGCCTGTCAATGGCAGTGAACGGGTCGATTACGAGGCGACCGAAAAAGCCATAGGAAAATTGCTTCCCTGTACCAATAAGATCATAATCACCTCAGGATTCATATCCACCTCCGTGAAAGGTTATCCTTCGACACTTGGGAGGGGGGGATCGGATTATACGGCAGCTATAATCGCAGCGGCTGTCGGGGCGGAGTCACTCGAAATCTGGACTGATGTGAGCGGAATTTACACAGCTAACCCGGCAATTGCTCCGGATGCCTGCCCCATTGCCGGGCTGACATACGCTGAGGCGCTGGAGATAAGCCATTTCGGCGCCAGGGTAATTTATCCTCCCACTATTGAGCCGGTGATGAAAAGAAATATACCGGTCTCAATCAGGAATACCTTTGCATCTGCGGAGAAGGGGACTCTCATCTCATCAGTGCCAACGCCAAATGGCAGTGCAGTAAAGGCAGTCACCTCGGTTGGATCTGTCTGCCTTGTCTCTCTTACCGGCAGCGGAATGGCCGGAGTTGTGGGTATTGCAGCGAGACTCTTTACCGTCCTGGCAAAGAGCAACATCAACATAATACTTATCACTCAGGCCTCATCAGAGCAGTCAATCTGCATTGGCATAGATAATAAAGACGGAGAGAGAGCCTGTGAAGCTATAGATGCCGGGTTTGAATCAGAGATTGAAGCCGGGAGGGTGAGACCTGCCCTGCGTGAGGACGGCTTCGCAATAGTTGCACTGGTAGGAGAGGGAATGAAACATTCTGTGGGGATAAGCGGGCAGGCCTTTGCAGCACTGGGCAGGAACGGGATAAATATTCATGCCATAGCGCAGGGCTCTTCGGAACTGAATATCTCCGTTGTGGTAAAGGAAACAGATGCTCCAAAGGCTGTCAATGCCATCCACCAGGAGTTCTTTCGCTCAGCGAAAAGGGTGATTAACATCTTCGTGGTCGGAACAGGAAACGTCGGTTCTGCCCTGGTAAAGCAGGTTATGGATCGCTCAGCCTGGTTTGCGGGAGAATACCAGACCGAGTTCCGGATAGTCGGTCTGGCCAATACCAGGAAGATGATAATCAGGGAGGAAGGGATCACGGGTCCCGACTGGAAGTCGGTTATGATGGCCAGTGACCAGAAGAGCAACCTTGAGAGCTTTACCGGGCAGATGTTTTCACTCAATCTGCCCAACACTATTTTCATTGACAACACTTCAAGCAGCGATGTCAGCGCCCTTTATGAAAGGATTCTTGAGAAGAGTATCTCAATCGTTACCTCGAACAAGCTTGCTGCCTCATCGTCATTTGAAAACTACAGCAGACTGAAGAGAACGGCAGTAAGGAAGAGGGTGCAATTCGGGTTCGGGAGCAACGTTGGGGCGGGGCTGCCTGTCATTCATACCATTCAGAACATGGTAAAGACCGGAGACAGAATCCAAAGAATTGATGCAGTACTCTCGGGAAGCCTCAACTACATCTTCAACTGCTACTCCAATGGAATGAGATTCAGTGAAGCGGTCCTGCAGGCAGTAGAAAACGACTATACTGAACCTGACCCGCTGACTGACCTCAGGGGATTGGATATTGCCAGGAAGCTGCTTATCCTTGTGCGTGAATCAGGATTTTGTCTTGAGGCTTCCGAGATAGCGTTTGAAGATTTTCTGCCGGGTCCCGTTCCGGAAAAATATGATGCTGAAAGGTTCTTCACACAGATGAGGGAGTTTGATGACTTTTTTGAACAACAGAGAGAGGAACTGTCTCTCAGGAAGGAAAAAATAAGAATCATTGCGTGTTATGAGTCGGGAAGGGCATCGATCAGGCCGGTGAGGGTCAGTGCGGAGCATCCCTTTTATTACCTGGAAGGGAATGATAACATTGTGTCAGTGTATTCAGGGAGGTATTCACTCAGGCCCCTTATAATAAAAGGGGCAGGAGCGGGTGCAGATGTCACTGCAGCGGGTATATTTGCAGATATACTATCTATAGTCAACAGTTAACATGGCAGGAAAGAGGATCAGGGTAAAGGCGCCTGCAACGGTATCAAATCTCAGTTGCGGGTTTGATGTGATAGGGCTTGCCCTGGATGAGCCGTATGACATGGTCGATCTTGAACTGACTGACAACGGCACGGTTGTCATTGATGATATCAGGGGTTGCGGAACACTCAGCAGGGATCCTGAAAAGAACGTGGTTGGTGCTGTCCTTAAAGCAGCCTCTGCCATGGCCGGCAGCAGTGCCGGATTCAGAATCAGCATTGACAAGGGGATCAGACCTGGCAGCGGGATAGGGTCAAGCGGCGCCAGCGCTGCGGCAGCAGCCTTCGGTGCAAACCTCCTGCTGGGAGAGAAATTCACGCCGGCTGAAATGGTCAGGCTTGCAATGGAGGGCGAAAGGCTTGCTTCCGGCTCGGCTCATGCCGACAATGTAGCCCCGGCATTGCTCGGAGGAATTACACTGGTACGCAGTTACGATCCTCTCGATATTGTCGGACTCCATGTTCCGCCAGAACTGTATTGTGTGGTTATCCATCCTGAGACAGAGATAAAGACCTCAGTTGCAAGGGGATTGCTTGACAGGCAGGTACCCCTCACCACGGCTGTGAGGCAGTGGGGCAACCTGGCCGGGCTGGTGGCCGGGCTCTACAGGGAGGATTATGATCTGATAGGGCGCTCTCTCATAGATTTTGTGGCAGAACCCAAACGGTCAGTACTTATCAGGGGTTTTGACCAGCTGAAGAAGTCTGCCATGGAATGCGGAGCTCTGGGAGCCGGCATCTCCGGTTCGGGGCCATCGGTATTTGCACTGTGCAGGGGCGGCGATTCCGCGGCAACGGTGATGAAGGGCATGTCGGAAGCAATGAAGTCGCATGGGATTGGATTTGATGCTTACGTGTCACCCATAAGCAGGAGGGGAGCTCAGGTTTATTGATCGGACATTTGAGAATGGCATGAAATATTATAATCTGAAAGATCGGCGCGTAATCACCGGCTTCAGGGAAGCGGTAGAAAGAGGCATCTCCCCGGATATGGGGTTGTTCATGCCTGAACGGATACCCCGGTTGGATGATGCTTTCTTCAGACAGTTGCCATCGATGACCCTTCCTGAGATCGGCATTGAGGTCGGATCACTTTACGCGGGAGATGATATACCGCGAAAAGTGATGCGGCAGATATGCGAGGAGGCTTTTGACTTCCCGGTTGTCATCAGGCAGGTGGATGAACGAAAACTTGTCCTGGAACTGTTTCATGGGCCTACTGCCGCCTTCAAGGATTTCGGGGCGAGGTTCATGGCAGGCTGCTTCAGGTATTTTTCCTCCCGTGATGACAAACGGAGGGTGGTGCTGGTAGCCACTTCGGGCGACACCGGGGGAGCGATAGCATCAAGTTTCCTTGGTGTGGAAGGGGTGGACGTAATTATTCTTTATCCCTCTGGTAAGGTGAGCAGCCTGCAGGAGAATCAGCTTACCACCCTCGGCCGGAACATCACAGCCGTTGAGGTGGATGGTTCATTTGATGATTGCCAGGCGATGGTAAAGAGTGCCCTTGCCGGTTCTGCAAACCGCACAAATCTAAAACTCACCTCTGCCAATTCTATCAACATTGCCCGGCTGATACCTCAGAGCTTTTATTATTATTATGCCATAGGCTGTTCAGGCAACGGAAGGGTATTGTCTGTCCCAAGCGGGAATTTTGGCAACATAACGGCAGCAGCAATGGCCCGGAGGTCAGGCCTCGGCATTGACCACCTGGTGGCTGCAACCAACGTCAACAGGGTGGTGCCTGATTATCTTAAAACGGGTATTTACGCTCCGGCTGTATCTGTCGCCACCATAGCAAATGCCATGGATGTAGGCAATCCCGGCAATTTCGACAGGCTCAGGAGGGTTTTTGATGACGACTATGGAGCAATTACAGGTTCGGTGTCAGGTTACTGGTTTGATGATGACCGGATAAGGGAACATATAGGTCAGGAGTATCAACGCACAGGCTATCTGCTTGATCCTCACGGTGCAGTTGCAAGCCTTGGCCTTGATGCTTATCTGGAACATCACCCCGGGTCAGGAGGTATCTTCGTGGCTACTGCCCATCCTGCCAAATTCAGGGATATCGTGGAGCCGCTCACAGGGCAGACCGTGGAGATCCCTGACAGTCTGAGAAACTTCCTGGCCGGGAAAAAGCAGTCGGTGAAAATGAAAGCCGGTCCGCAAAACATCGAAGAGTACCTTGATGACATATATCAGAATGAATAACAAGATCATGGGGGTTTCCTGACATGGGTTCTGAAAACCGCGAGTTCCAGATTTTCGTCAAGCCGGTTGGCGGCAGATGCAACCTCAGGTGCAGTTACTGTTACTACACCGGTCACAGTCACCAGGAAGGAACAGCCGGCGGGCAAAGGATGAGTGATGAAGTGCTGGAAACATATATAAAGCAGCATATTCAGGCGGCTGGCGGCGGAGAGGTGTTTTTTTCATGGCATGGCGGCGAGCCGGTGCTTGCGGGCATTGACTTCTACAGGCGTGCTGTTGCGCTTGAAAAGAGGTATACCCCGCCGGGGTGCAGAATAGTTAACGGCATCCAGACCAATGCAACCCTGATTGATGATGCATGGGGAAGGTTCCTGAAAGAAGAGGGTTTTTATGTGGGTGTCAGCCTTGACGGACCGGAGTGGTTCCATGACAGCAGCAGGCTCAGGACTGACGGAAGGGGTACATTTACCTCTGTGATGAGAGGACTGGAAATCCTCAGGCAGCATGATGTGCCGCACGAGGTGCTCTGTGTTGTCAGCAACTGTAACGTGCACGCTTCACTTGAGTTATACAGGTTTTTCAGGGACCTGGGGATTGAGTTTATTACTTTCCTTCCTCTGGTGGAGCGAAAGAGCCGGAACTCATCAGAAGTGACCGGGAGAAGTGTCAGCGCGGCTGACTTCGGGAGATTTCTTGCTGAGGTCTTCGACGGATGGATTGTAAATGATATTGGAAAAATAAAGGTCCAGGTCATTGAGGAGGCGCTGCGCACAGCTTTCGGCCAGGATCACACACTTTGCATCTTCAATCCGGTCTGCGGGGCAGTACCGGCGGTGGAGATGAATGGAGATTTTTACTCCTGTGATCATTTCGTTGACGGGGATCACCTGATTGGCAATATAATGAACCAGTCACTGGAGAGCCTTCTTGATGATCCCAGACAGAAAGCATTCGGTGAAGCAAGGAAATCAGCCATGCCTCGCTATTGTCTTGAATGTGAGGTTCTTGATATGTGCAATGGCGAGTGCCCGCGCAACAGGTTTATCAATACCCCGGACGGAGAACCGGGTCTGAATTACCTGTGCGATGGATACAGATACTTCTTCAACCATTGCCGGCCGTTCATCAATGAAGTGGCAAGGCTCTGGAAGGAAGGGAGTTAGCTTTTCAGTGTTTCTTTGAAGAAGTCGGTTGTCCGTTTCCAGGCCAGGTCGGCAGCCTCCTTGTTGTACCGTTCTCCGGTGTCGTTGTTAAAGGCATGCTGTGTTCCCTCATAGATAAAGATCTGGTATTCTATGCCAGCCTTTTTCAGTGCCTCTTCAAAGGCCGGTATGCCTGCATTGATCCGTTCGTCATTGCCAGCATAGTGGGCCATCATTTTTGCCCTGATCTTTGGCACGTCCTCCGGTGCGGGAGTTGATCCGTAGTAGGGGACAGCTGCATCAAGGTCAGGTGAGTTGACTGCAACCTGGTTGGTCATTGCTCCGCCCCAGCAGAAGCCTGTGCAGCCCACCTTGCCTGAAGTGCGGGGATGGGTTTCGAGGTACTTCACGGCTGCCACCAGGTTCCTGATTGTCTCCTCGCGATCAAGCTGGCCGATCATCTCGCGCCCCTTGTCCTGATCCTCTGGTGTTCCGCCCAGAGGCGAGAGGGCGTCGGGAGCCAGCGCCACGAATCCTTCCATAGCCATCCGGTTGTTAACCTCACGGATATGCGGGACGAGACCCCTGTTCTCGTGGATAACGATCACGCCGGGGTATTTGTCCTTTCCTTCCGGGATTGAAATCCATGCGCGCATGTCACCGGAAGCGCCCGGATAGGTAATAAACTCGCCCACCACTTTCATGGCGCTTTTACCGGCGGTTCGGGCTGTGGCTCCGTTGCAGCCGGGCAGGATCACCACGGCTGCAGCGGTTCCTCCGGTCACCAGCGCCAGTTTCTTCATGAATTCCCGCCGGCTTACATTACCGTTGCGGTACTCATCATACAGTTCGTCTACTTTCCTCTTCATTGGTTTGGTGCTTTATTTGGGGTTGAATCTGTCAGTTCATCAGGACTTTCGCGTCTCTTCCTTTATTCTCTGGATATGTCCGCGGCCGAGGCCTTTCACCTCGCAGCCCAGCTGGAAATAACGGCGGATTTTTTCGTCAGTCAGGATGCCGAAGCAATCAATGATTGCTGCCGGCTGGCCTATGGTCTTCACCACCCTGTCAGGATCAAGGCTGAGGTATACTGAATGAGGCACTGCCAGAATCACTGCCTCAGCGCCTTTGAGAGCCTTATTCAGGTTCTGTTCAATTCGTATCTCTTTTAGTTTTTCCTGGTTGCGAAAGAACTGGGCCTTGCTCTGCCCTTCAGCAGGATAGGTGTCCTGTTGTTCGAACTCCCACCAATGTTCGACATACGGGTCATGGACACGAATTTCAGCACCCATTTCGGCGAGTTTGCGGATGACAATCTCAGATCCGCTGTAGCGGGTATCACCGACATCTTCGCGGTAAGCGGCGCCCAGCACCAGCACATCGGCGGCCGCAATGGGTTTACCCATATTTCGGAGAGCGTCGCGTGTCAGCTGCCCCACGTGCAGTCCTCGGGTGTCATTGATATCGATGGCCATCGGGGTAATCCTGAAGATGTCATCCTCGAAGCCAAGTATGTGCTTGTATGCCCAGACGCCGAGGCCTCCGTCCTTCGGGAGGCAGTATCCGCCGATCCCGGGTCCAGGGAAGATCATGTTGCTGTGAGTGGGTCTCATTTTTATGGCTTTTATGACCTTGACGAGGTCGACCCCGTTTCGCTCTGCGAAGAGGCTCCATTCGTCGAGGAAGGCAAGGATGGTGGCGCGGTAGCTGTTCTCGACTATTTTTGCTGTTTCAGATTCAATGGGCCTGTCCATCACCGTGAGAGGAAATTTTTCAGTGTTGAGCACTTCGGTCAGGAATTTGACGACCCGCTTTTTTGCCTCTTCGTTGATGCCGCTGCAGACCCGCCAGAAATCGCGGATGCTGGCCACATAATTGCGGCCCGGCATCACCCTTTCATAGCTGTGCGCCAGGAGCGGATCTGTTTTGATTCCCCGTTTGCTGAAGGCTTTCTTCATGATGGGGTATGCCACCTGCTCGGTGGTGCCCGGAGCAACGGTGGTTTCTATCAGCACCAGCGCTTCGGCGGGGATATGTTCGGCAATGACCGCCAGGGAAGCCTCGAGTGCTGCCATGTCAGTCTGTCCGGCACGAACGTTGCCAAGTTCTTCCTTAATGTAGTCGCACTGAACGTCAACCACCACCACATCGGCCAGCTTGAGTACGTCATAGGTATATGTCGCCATGAGCGTCTTCTTCTCCTTTACGCAACGGGCTATCATCGGATCCACCTCGGGGTCTTCGGCCTTCACGGGGGAGACGCCACGGTTGAGCATTGGTATCTTCCAGAAGCTGCGCACGCTCGGACGTTGCATTCCTATAACAAACTTGGAGGGTTTTCCTTTCTTGTCAACGGTGTCAGCAACGATGGCTGCCATAACAGCCCCGACGAATCCCACCCCCATGACCACAACTATCTCGCGGCCTTTGGCACGTTCCTGTTTTACGCGTTTCTTAATGTTCTCAAATTCAGTTTTGTAATCTTCCGTTTTCGGAAGGGGAAATTTCTCGCCGCTGGGGCTGACAGAATACTTTTCGCTCATATTGTTATCTTTAAGGTGTATTAATCGGATGACTAAAATTAGTAAAAAGAAACCTGATGGAAATTCTTTCCATGTTAATTGAAACGCAAAAACACACCTGAGATTATTTCAGAATGGCACTCCTGGTTCATTTCCATATCTGCCTGGCTATTTCTGCCTGCATCCATGATTCCATATTTTCTTCTGGCTTTCATATCTTTGTATCTGACCGTCAGGATTGAACTGATATACCGGGCGGTTGTTGTATTGAAGGAGAATGAAAAGGAAAAGCCCGATGAAAAAGATCATGTTGCTTCTGTTGCCTGCCGTGCTGATAATGGCAGCTTCCTGCGGAAAGGAAAAACAGTCGGAGAGGTTTGAACTCCTGACTGCACACGCGTGGACCAGTGACAGTCTCCTGGCAGGTGGTGTTGATGCCAGCGGAACCGGTCAGATGCTTGAAAAGTTCAGGGGAGAAGTCACCTTCAGGGAAGACGGGACCGGATCATTTGGTCAGTACACGGGGACATGGATGTTCGCCGACAATGAGACAAGCCTGACCATTGCCTCTCCCGAACTGTCATTCCCTTTGACCACTCACATTGTGGAACTGAAGGCAACTTCCCTGAAAGTCACCTTTACATTTCCTGCAGTCCCACCTGTCAATGTCAGAATGACCTTCAAACCCAGATGACTGCTTTCCGGAACTGGCTTGTTTTTGTATTATTCCTGGCTGCCGCCGGTGCGGTTGAAGGCCAGACCATAGTCAGCGGCAGGGTAACTGACAGTCAGACAGGTGAATCCCTGGCAGGTGTTTATGTTATCTGGGGTAAAGGCTCCGGAACAAGCACTGATAACGATGGTCATTTCTCATTTAACTCAGATGAGGGCACCCGTACCATAGTCTTCAGATACATTGGCTACAAATCACTGACTGAGGTACTTGACATTACTGCGGGAAATAATCTTGTTCTGGATATTAAGCTGGAGCAGGAGGCCCAGTCACTTGACCAGGTGGTTGTAAGCGCCGACAGGATGGAGCAGAAGCGGTCTGACCTCACTGTGTCAATGGATGTGATCCGTTCAGAACGGCTGTTCCGAGCTCATATCACCGATGCGCAGGAGCTGATCACCAAAACTCCGGGTATCGAGGTTCTTGACGGGCAGGCTTCGATACGGGGCGGCAGCGGTTTCAGCTACGGTGTCGGAAGCAGGGTGCTGGCGCTGATTGACGGGCTGCCGATGATGTCGGCTGATGCAGGTAATATCAAGTGGCATTTCCTGCCCCTTGAAAACCTGTCGCAGGTTGAGATAATCAAGGGAGCCTCCTCGGTGCTGTACGGCTCTTCGGCGCTCAACGGAGTCATTAACTTCAGGACTGCTGATGCTTCAAATGTGCCTGTCACACAGTTCTATGCCGAGACAGGGCTCTTTGGTGCCCCGGCCACTGAAGAATGGAAGTGGTGGGATAGCCCGAGGCTTTTCGGCAGTACATCCTTTTCGCACCTGCGAAAGATTAATGACACTGATCTGGGTGTCGGGGTCAATATCTCCTCTGACAGGGGTTACAGGAAATACAATGATGAGACCATGGGGAGGGTCAGCGTCAGGCTGAAACATTACAGCAGCAGGACTGAGGGGTTGAAATACGGCATAAACCTGAGCGGTGGCAAGACCTACAAGACTGATTTTGTACTATGGGAAAACGCGCTTACCGGCGGGCTCATACAGGATACGGCAACCGTATCGAGGCTTCACGGGTACTACTTCGCTGCGGATCCCTATATCTCCCTGGGCAGGCGCGGTAAGGTCAGACATGACATCAGGCTGAGGTTTCAGGGGGCCGGGAACAGGTTCCCTGTAAGGAGCGAGAACAATGCAGGCTCAGTTTCAATATATGGCGAGTACCAGTTATGGTACCGATTCTCTGACATGGTAAGTGTCACTGCTGGTTTTTCAGAAACCTGGAGCGACATACGGTCTGATTTTTTCGGTGATCACAATGGTCTGAACCTGGCAGGGTTCGCCCAGGCGGAAGTGCATCCTGTCAGCCGCCTTAAAGTAACGGGAGGTGTGCGTGTAGAACAGAATTATCTTGACAGAGACCCTGACAGGCCTGTGCCGGTATTCCGTACAGGACTGAACTTCCAGGCTGCAAAATATACATTTCTCAGAGCCTCGTTCGGCCAGGGATACCGATACCCGTCAATTGCCGAGAAGCATGCATCGACCACCCTCGGGTCCGTAAGGATTTTCCCCAGTCCTTTCGTCCGCGCGGAATCGGGCTGGAGCTCCGAGGCCGGGGTGATGCAGGGTTTCATGATCGGCAGGTTCAGCGGTGAAGGTGACCTTTCATTATTCCTCTCACAGAGCAGCGATATGATAGAGTATATCTTCGGTGTACATCAGGACCCTGAAAGCGGCGACTCTGACCTTGGCTTCAAGGCTACAAACACAGAGCATTCAAGGATATACGGCACTGAGTTGGAAATGCTGGTCAGCCGGCCGTTTGGAAAGGTTACAGCCACTGTAACCGGTGGCTATACCTATATTCACCCGGTTGAGTTTAATGCCATAACGGGACGGAGCACCGGGGTGTGGCTCAAGTATCGCAGAAAGCACACTGCAAAGATTGGTTTTCTTGCTGTCTCAGAACGTTTTGAGGCAGGCCTTGATATATATGCGAGGTCAAAGACCCTGAACATAGATAATGTCTTTCTCAGCCCGTTAACCAGGGAGGATATCCTGCCCGGTTTTTTCGACTACTGGCAGGAACATAACCGGGGATATCTGCTCATGGACTGCAGCGTGGGCTACAGCCTCAGCGAGGCGTTGAAACTGTCGGTGGCTGTAAAGAACATTACCAATGCGGAATACATGGGGCGTCCAGGCGACATACAACCCATACGGAACTTCAGCCTCAGGCTGGGCGGCAGGTTCTGAACATTTTCGCTAAATTTACCTCGTGCCCCGTCTTCGATTCATAGCTGCTGCAGTTATGCTTTTGGTGATCTCACCGATGGCGACATTGTCATACAGCCAGGAGAATTATCTGCAAATGACGGATGATAATGACTGCACCACCGCATTCACTGACTCCCTGGCAGGAAGGAAGGCTATCGATTCATCAGCTTACGACATCTGGTCCTGGAGCCTTGGAACAGACATTGTGACCAGTTATATCTGGCGGGGCGCCAGGCAGGGCAGGGGGCCTCATCTTCAGCCGTACGCCGGGTTTTCGGCAGGTCCGGTTACAGGAGGGGTGTGGGGTACTTTTGATTTTAATGGCTACAGGGAGGTTGATCTATACCTGGCGATGGAACTGCCGGGCGGATTCATCATCGGCCTCCAGGATTACTGGATGGCTGACCTGCCATTTTCTGATTTTACGGCTGAAAGCGGCAGTCATGTTCTGGAGGCATCATTAGGTTATGACTCGGAACACATCAGCCTGAATGCAAATTACATAATTAATGAAGCCGGAGGGGCGGGCTCAGTTGGAGACGACCTGTATGTTGAGAGCCGGTTCTCATTTGAATACTTCTCTGTTTTCATGGGTGCCGGGAATGGGTGGCATACTGAAGATGGCCGGTTCATGGTATGCAACGTTGGAATCGGGGCGGAACGGGAGTTTCAGGTGAGTGACTCCTTCTCCATTCCGGTAACGGCACAGATATGCTTCAATCCTGACAGTGGAAGGGCATTCTTCGCGGCCGGTTTATCCATTTCCACCGGCAGGTGACCGTTACCGCTGCCCGCAGGGACAGGTCTGTTATCCGCCGCAGAGCTAAAGAAATCAATATTTGCCTCGGGCTCAGGTTTTCAGAATCTAATTTCTATCTTTGGAATAATGATATGTATCAGGGATACTGATACTATTCATTACTAACCTCTGAAGGGTTTTCCGTTTAAACAAAATCTGATTCTGAAGAGAAGGGTGATAATGTTTGAATTTTCCGAAATACAGAACAACTACTTCTTTTTACCCCTGATAGGTTTTGTGATCGGAATTTTTGGAACCATCCTGGGGGGAGGAGGCGGATTTTTTTTCATTCCCATTCTTACACTCTGGTTTGCCGTACCTGCTCAGACTGCCGTGATGACCTCACTGATGGCCACATTGCCCATAACACTGGTTGGTTCTGTGAGTCATTACCGCAGGAGAAACATTGATGTCAGCGTAGCTGCTGTTTTCATTGCCGGCGGTCTGATCGGGGCTGTGGCCGGTGCCAGGATTACAGGCTGGATTACCGAGTCACAACTTAAGGTTGCCTTTGGCATCTATTCTATTATGATGGGATTTGGTATTGCACTGCGTTCACGGAGGAATAAAGAGGCGGGAAAACTGACAGAAGGCCAGAATAAGAGGGACGGCCGTTCCATGATTGCAAAAGGATCATTCTACGGATTGGTTGCGGGAACAATAACCGGTGCCTTCGGCACGAGCGGCACAATGCCTGTAATTGCCGGTCTCTATTCAATGAGAATACCGCTGAAAGTTATTATCGGAACCTCCCTGCTCGTGGTCCTTTTCAACAGCATCTTTGCAATAAGCGCTCACCTTTTTATAGGTAAGGTAGACGTCACCCTTGTCTCTTTCCTTACCGCCGGTTCGGTAATCGGTGCGTTGGGAGGCCCGGGGATACTGTCAAGGATGAAGATTGATAATAAGGCAGAGTCGGCAGCTGCATTCTGGTATGCTGCAACGATGATAATTATTGGAATTCTGATGATCCTTGGGGGGAGGAACTGACCATGCATGGAACCATGATAAGGACGATTTACATAATAATACTGATTTACTTTGCTTTAGGAGGCGTGGGTTTCTACCTGATCAACAGGAGAAAGACTCCGGAAGCTGCAAGGGAGAGCTATGTTAAATTCGGAACTTATTTTCTGATCATCAATCTGTTATTCTTCAGTATTATCCTCCATACGATGGCCTTCAGGGTACTTACGGTCCTGATTATAATCGCTGGATTCACCGAACTGTCCACCCTGTTCGTCAGGTCGGAGCGGAATAATGTTCCCTTTTTTGTCTGTTCATTAATAATTTACACCGTTTTTTCAATCCTCTTCTTCATCTTCGGAGCCGGAACACGGGACCAGATTTTATTTGCCTTCCTGGTACTTTCCATTTTTGACAGTTTCAGTCAGATAACCGGCCAGCTGTGGGGTCATCACAAACTGGTTCCCGCGATTAGTCCGGGAAAAACATGGGAAGGACTTCTGGGTGGTGTACTGATATCACTATTCAGTGCCTGGCTGTTGAGTGACCTTGCAAGGGATACTATGCCTGAAATGATTGTATTCACAATAGGCATTCCTGCCTTTGCTTTTTTTGGCGATCTGCTTTCTTCGGTTTACAAACGTAAGTATAAAGTCAAGGATTTCAACAGGTTAATCCCGGGCCACGGAGGTTTCCTTGACAGGTTTGACAGCCTTATCGCAGGAGGTGCCTGGGTCGCACTCTATACGATGATTATGTTACACTGAGAATAAACAGATATGGGAAACACAATTGTCTTATCATTTGTCTACCTGGCCGGAATAAGTATGTTGCTGATCTTTAATGAACTGGTATACAGAAAGTTTAGTCCTGAAGGTGAGATTACCCGAAAGTTTGCGCATTTCTCATCGGTGCTTGCAACCCTGCCGTTTCCGTACTTTTTCCCCTCGCACTGGTATATTCTGGTACTAGCAGTATTGTTTGCCATAGTGCTGTTCAGTACCCGGAGAGGAAAACTGCTTGGGTCAATTCACGCAATTGAGAGAAAATCAATAGGGAGCTATCTGTTGCCAATTGCCATTTATGTCACCTTTCTGATTGCGGAGCTGCTCGGTAACAAGTTTCTTTTCATCCTGCCCATTCTGATTCTGGCTGTCTGTGATCCGCTGGCAGCAATTCTGGGGATGAGTAACACCCACTTTAACAGAAGGATCAGAATTGCAGGAATTACCCTGAACAAAACCTGGCTGGGAACCGGTTCGTTTCTGGTTTCCAGTTTCGTTATCAGCATCCTGGCTCTTTATTTTTACCGGGAGGTGTTTGATTTCAAGACATTCTGGCTTGCCGCGCTTGTGGCTGTTGTGACAATGTTTGCCGAAATGATAAGCTGGCGGGGTTCTGATAATCTGAGTATTCCGTTGAGTGCAGTTCTGGTGCTGGTTTTATGTCTTTAATTATGTCTGATCATGGACACTCACAATCTTCGTGGTATCATTGGCCTGAAGGGAATTCAATGCTGAAAATGAGTTAAATAACATAATGTCAGATCAATAAAGCAATATTATGAAACAGATAATTTATAAGGGAGAGAATATTCTCAACGTCCCGAACCTGATAAGCCTGTACCGGCTGCTGGCATTTCCTGTAATTTTGTTTATGGCATTGACCGGCCGTGAAAACTGGTTTGTCATCCTGATTTGCATCAGTCTGGTCAGTGATATTTTTGACGGCAGTATTGCCAGACTATTTAAGCTGCAGACCAACTTCGGCGCTGCGCTCGATAACCTGGCTGACCTATGCACCTATGCCATGGCCCTGCTGGGCATGTTTCTTTTCAGATGGTCAGAGATAAGGCCGCATGCATGGATTTTATACATTTTCCTTGCGGTATTCATTTTAAGCTACCTTGTTGCTTTTATCCGTTTCCGGAAGATTCCCGGTCTGCATCTCTATTCGGCGGTGTCATGCGGTTATGCCCAGGGGATATTCTTCTTTATCCTGTTTGTTTTCGGGTTTTATCCCTGGCTGTTCTACCTTGTGGTTGTTTGGGGAATAATTGCCTATACTGAAAAGACCATTGTCCTGCTGAAGCTCGATGATATTAAAAGAGGGGTAAAGGGATTATACTGGCTTATAAAAAAGGAAAGGATGCAGGCAGGCTGAGATGTTGTGCGGTCCGGTGAGGCGGATGAGAGCTTTGCGGTCCGGTGAGGCAGATGAGAGCTTTGCGGTCCGGTGAGGCGGATGAGAGCTTTGCGGTCCGGTGAGGCGGATGAGAGCTGTGCGGAACCAGCGGGATAGCTGACACATTTACACGCATAAAAAAAAAGCCACGGATTTCGTGGCTTTTTTCTGTGCAAGGTCAGGTCCTTTATTTGGCTGTAACCCTGATGTCAATCCTTCTGTTCATAGCCCTGCATTCAGGTGTGTCATTTGCAGGGCATACAGGATGCTGTGAGCCATAGCCTTCAGCCTCGAGACGGTTTAGGGCAACGCCTCTCTTTACCAGTTCGGCTTTGGCAGTCTCAGCTCTCTCGGATGAGAGGGCATTGTTTACCACATCAGAACCCGTATTGTCGGTGTAGCCGCCAATCTTCAGGGTCACTGCCGGGTATGCCTTCATAATTGCAGCTATTCTGTCAAGCTGTGAATTCGATTCGGCTTTGAGGGTACTGCTTCCGGTCTCGAAATAGAGCCTGTCAAGGGTGAACCATGTAGTCTTGTCGATCGGCAGATTGGCATCTTCGATGAACTCGAGGATTTTGTACTCAACTGAGTTTACGCCAATTTCCATTTCAGTGCCATCCACCAGTTTCTTCTTAATGCTGGCGCCTAGGTCATAAACCCAGTCACCTGCGTCATTAAGCGCTCCCTTGATTGATGCTTTGATGTCAGATGCCGCCTGGTCAAGGTCATTGACTATCTCGGTAGCCTGGTCTTCCACCTTTTCCTTTGTGCGGTTGCATCCTCTGCCGAACAGCAGCCACAGAAGGATCAGTGCACCCAACAGGAGAATGAGCCATGACCAGTTGAATTTTGGTTTTTGGGTAGCAGCTCCCGCCACTTTTCTTGCTGTGTCATCAACGGCATCTCTTGCCTTGTCGGCAAAGCCGAGCAGACCGCCGCCGATACCTGACGGCAGAGCGCCAAGGATGGCTGATTTGTCAGCGAGCAGCTTGCCGATGATGCCGGTAAATGAAAGACCTTTTCTCTTAGCCCAGCGGCTCAGGAATCCGATCACCATCGGGGCAACAGTGGTCAGCAGTTTCCCGCTTTTATCCTTTGCCAGGCCGGTTGCGCCGGACAGAGAACCGAGGATGGAGTCGAGATTGCCTCCGAACAGGCTGCCCAACAGTCCTTTGCCGGCATCGGCAAATTTCGTGTCACCCAGCATGCCGAGCCGCAGGTCATCGTCATCGTCGCCATCAAACAGATCAGCAACGGTATTCCACCATGAAGGGGCGGAAGTGGCGTTTGCGCTTTTGCCCAGTATGCCACCCAGGACTGTCGGGATCATAGCGGTCAGTCCTGATTTTGTTCTTGAAGCATCTTCACCCAGATTACGGCTGATCGCATCGATAGCCTTGTCTGTGAATGCGTCTTTTAATGATTGAAAAAGACTTTCTGACATTGTAAGTTGTTATTAGTTAGTTGTAATATATCAGCACATCGTTTACATTTTCTAAGCAAAGTAAAATATCAGAACTTCGTTGACACATGATAAAGAACAACATATAAAATACAGTACATAAGTTTCCAAGATTGCCCCCCTAGGGGGGCGCACCGCCTAAGCAAGGCAAAATATCATCAGTTCATTGACATATTGTTATTCAGTCAACAGGCATCGCAAACGGGAAGACATGATGGATTATACTATCCTGGCTTACAAGCAGAACATGTTTGTCTATTACTATCTCGGCAATAACATAAGTGTAAACTAACTCCTCCTTCACAATGAAGCCGGTTCCAAGTATTGAAAGCCTTCGGTCGCTCCTTATAAAGCGGATGAAAATGACCGAACCATTAACCAGGGGGATCGGATCTTCCAGGTTAATTGACTTAAGTTTATGATCCTGACAGATAGAATGGATTTGGTTGGGGCATCTTCCTCTCTGGCTTGAGTACCGGTGATTTAGATTATGAAAGTCCGAGAACTCAGGTGCCTTCTTTTCAAGGGCCTCATATGAGGAGAACTTCTGAGTTGCATAGAAGTACTTGAATAAGTTCCAGTTAAACTTTTCTATTACTCCGTTTCTCCATGGCTCCGAAGGGGGTATGAAGATAGGAGTAACTCCCTGTGACAATATCAGACGCAGGACGATGCCAAAGTTCCTCGGGAAGCGGTTACTCCCTCTAAATGTCAACTCATTATCCATTTGGAGGTAGTCTGGCATACCGTATACGGTCCAGAAGTGAACAATGCTGTTTGCTATTGTAATAGAGCGTTTATCCTTAATCGGGTAAACACCAGCATGATGGTTCTCAGTGTCAATAATGTTCTGAAAATAGAACCGGGAACCCCCTGTGAGGTACCGTGGTCCTACCAGATCCATCTGTTGAACCAAAGTAAAGTGGTTAGGATATTCTATCCCTTTTCTTTGTTTAACACTACTGAGATTGATCAGATTATTCCGTTTCAATATCCGATTGATAGTCGGTATTGATGGTGGCTTCAGTCCCAAATGCTCTATCTCATACATGATACTCAAAGCACCAGTTTGAGAGTAAGCGCGACCTTCAAGAGCTTTTCTAACATTGACAACCAACTCCTCCTTCTGTAGAGCAACTCTGTTGCTAGAGTGCTTTGGTGAAGTCGATTCGGACAGGTACCATGTGTCTCCTCCTTTGGTTCGATAACGAGTAATCCATTTATAGACCCACTGGCGTGAGCGTCCAAGCTTCCTGCTAATGTCAGAAATTGAATCACTTTTGAGATACAGTTCCGCAGCCTGTTTCCTGAGAATGAATTCGTCTTCCATAATCAATATGCTTATGGCGACGAATGAACAATATTTCAAAGAACGAGAGGGCCTACTTGTCAACTATGTTCTGATATTTTGGCCTTCCTAAGATGTAAACGATGTGCTGATATTTTGATGTAAACGATGTATTGATATTTATCA